>OLOB01000057.1_pt1 | contig 98784 bp, 111 predicted proteins | sample 1671911 | NCBI WGS metagenome assembly OLOB01 (sample SAMEA3136625, study PRJEB25190) | human gut metagenome | biome: human gut; feature: human-associated habitat; material: faeces | place: Austria | collected 2013
CTTGTCAAGAATTAACTGTGGCTTTTACGACTTTTTTTATCTTACATCCGGAAAACCCCACGGTTGTCATGTTCTTTGATGTACATTTTTTATAACTTATACTCATAATTGGATCGATTTTTCACATATTATGATAAATCCATGAACTAAATCTCACTCAAAATTTGAATTAATGATAAAAAAATAAGTACCAGTAGTTACTGACACTTATTTTTTTATCATTATTATATGAAATTATTTTACTTTTGCTGTTGTTGCAATAACTTCTACTGCTTTTTTCATTGCAATATCATGTTTAAGCATATCAACTGGAAGAAGTTTTTCAACTTGTTCAACAGGCATGTTGTATTGACCAGCAAGATCTTCAATTTCTGCTTTAACTTCTTCATCTGAAGTTGTAAAGTTTTCAGCAGCAGCAATTGCTTCGATTACCAAGTTTGTACGCACACGTTTGTCAGCGTCTGCTTCATATTGTTTATGAAGATCATCTTCAGAAGTTCCAGTAATTTGGAAGTACATTTCTGGAGAGATTCCTTGTTGTTGCATTCCACCAAGAAATTCGTTCATAGCGCGATGAACTTCTTCGTGAATCATTTCTTCTGGAATTTCTTTGATTTCAGCATTGGCAACAGCAGCTTCGATTGCAGCAGTTTCTACAGCATCATCATAAGCTTCTGCTTTTGATTCTTCAAGTTCTTTACGGAATTTAGCTTTAAGCTCATCCAAAGTTTCAACTTCTTCGTCAATATCTTTAGCAAGTTCATCATCAAGTTCTGGTAATTCTTTTGCTTTTACTTCATTAACAGTTGTAACAAAGAGTGCTTCTTTACCAGCAAGGTCTTCAGCTTGATAGTTCTCTGGGAATGTAACTTTAACTTCTACAGTTTCACCAGCTTTAGTTCCAACAAGTTGTTCTTCAAATCCTGGAATGAATTGACCTGAACCAAGTTCAAGGCTGTGGTTAGAACCTTTTCCACCTTCAAATTCAACACCATCAACTGAACCAACGAAGTCAATAACAACAGTATCACCATTTTCAGCAGCAGTTTCTTTTACTACAAGTTCAGCTAAATTGTTTTGAGAGTTAGTCAAGCGTGTTTCAACTTCTTCGTCAGAAACTTCTTTTGTTGCTTCTACTTCAACTGTAAGGTCTTTGTAGTCACCAAGTGAAACTGTTGGTTTTACAACAACTTCTGCAGTCAATTCCCAGTCAGAACCTTTTTCCATTTTTGCAACATCAATTTTTGGTTGTGCAACTGGTTCGATACCAGCTTCTTTTACAGCTGCATCATAAGCAGTTGGAAGAACAGCGTTTAAAGCTTCTTCAAAAAGTGCTTCTTCACCGTACATTTTATTAAACATTTGACGGCTGATTTTACCTTTACGGAAACCAGGAACGCTAATGTTAGCTTTTACTTTATTAAAGGCTTTGTCAAGCCCAGTTTTAATTGTTTCTTGGTCAATTGAAAATGAGAGTGTACCTTTAGTATCACTAGTTTTTTCAAAACTTACAGTCATTTTTTTCTCCTTATTTTGAGCCTGAGCTCAGAAATTCATACCTTTCAAGAATAGCATAAAATCCGCTATATTTCAAGAAAGACTAGCTTTTTTGACTTATAAAATGTAATTTCTTAGCAAAATAAAAGGCCTGATTCTTCCGAATCAAGTCTTTTATTATTTTGCAGGACTAAGTTTATCCATAACTTCTTTCCATAAATTATGGTTGAAAACGTCGGAAGGATTTCCTCCACCTAGAAAACCATAACCAACCATAAGTCCTAAAACGGCGGCAAGAACTAGTAGAACTATAACAAAAATAATAATAGAGAGTCTTAGTCCTAAAAATTTTATGGTTTTCTTAAACATTAGCCTTCTCCGTCTTCGTCTTCTACACGAATAATATCAGCTCCCAGAGCTTTTAATTTTTCATGGAATTTATAGTAGCCTCGGTCTAAATGACTTAATCTTCTAACAGTTGTTTGCCCTTTGGCAACCAATCCCAAAAGAATCAATGCGGCACTTGCACGTAAATCTGTTGATTTTACCGCAGCACCTTGTAAATTTGAATTTCCTTGAATAAGAGCTGTATTTCTAGTAATGTCAACTTCCAATCCCATACGACGCATTTCTTCCAAATGTTGGAAACGATTTTCAAATACTGTCTCTACCATCACTGATTCTCCCATGGCAACGGCCTGAGCAGCTGTCATTTGTGATTGCATATCTGTAGGAAATCCTGGGTGTGGTAAAGTCTTAACGCTTGTTGCTTTTAGTTTTTCAGGCCCAACAACTCGAAGACCAGATTCTTCTTGGGTAAAATTAACACCCATTTCGCTAAGTTTTGAAATCAATGGACGGTTATGTTCAGCAATCGCATCTTTGATTAAAACATCACCTTGTGTCATTGCGGCCGCAACCATGAAAGTTCCTGCTTCAATTCGGTCTTGAACAACTGAATGGTTTGCCCCATGCATTTTTTCAACACCTTTAATAATAATTGTATCTGTTCCGGCACCCTTAACATTTGCTCCCATTTTATTTAGGAGGTTTGCTAAGTCAACAATTTCTGGTTCACGTGCTGCATTTTCAATTGTTGTTGTCCCGTCAGCTAGTGTCGCAGCAAGAATAAGATTTTGAGTAGCTCCTACTGATGGAAAATCAAGATAAATATGAGCTCCTTTTAATTTATCAGCCTTAGCTTCAATATAACCAGCATTTTGAGTGATTGTTGCTCCCATTTGTTCAAAACCGCGTAAATGTAAATCAATTGGTCGAGATCCAATAGAACATCCACCTGGCATTGATACACGTGCTTGTCCGTTGCGGGCTAAGATTGGTCCCATAACAACGATTGAGGCACGCATTTTGCTGACATACTCATATGGTGCAGTTGTTTTTATTTCTGAATTTGATTTAGCAATAATTTTCTTTGCTTCTTGGTCAAAGCTAATCGCAGTTCCAAGATGATTTACCAAATTATTCATCATAAAAACGTCGCTTAAAATAGGGACATTAGTAAGGACAACTTCACCCTCACTAGCGAGTAATGTTGCTGCAAGAAGAGGAAGAACGGCGTTCTTTGCTCCTTCAATTTCAACTTCACCTTGAAGTTTTGTTTGCCCACCTTTTACAATTATTTTATCCATCATTTAAATCCTATTTTTCCTCTAAATTTTATTTTATATTTTTAGATTATAACACAAAAGTACCTTCCATTTTTCTGAAATATTTCACTCTGTTTATTTTTTGATGTATTTTTGTATTTCAGAAATTAAGTATGAGGGAGCAGTGAATACTCGCTCTCTACAGTTAAAATGGGGACTTTCACCCGATATGGTCAATGTAACATAGCCAATTCTTTCAGCAATAATACTTCCGGCTGCATAATCCCAAGGTTGAAGACTACTGAAATACCCAATTATTTTTCCTTCCAGAAGCTGACCATAGCTGATACCTGCACTACCAATGATACGAACCCCTAAAGTATGATGGCTTAAATCTAACAAGCCTCCACTATTGGATCTATACATATAACTATTCACTCCAAGCAAACTTTGAGCCAAAGGTCTTTCTTTGAGTTCCAATTCTTTTTGATTGCAAAAGGCTTTGTGGCTATCACACCAATAAAGTTTATCCTTCATAACATCTAGTATCAGACCAAATTTACCAATACCATACTCATAATAAGCAAGCATCACGGCAAAATTATCTTTTTGAACAATAAAATTTGTTGTTCCATCAATTGGGTCTAAGACCCAGAGATGCGGAATTTCTGAATCGAACTTTATTTTTTCTTCGTCTTCTTCGGCTAAAATTTTATCTTCCGGGAAATGATGGAGAATATTGGCTACTATTTGTTCTTGGACTTCTTTGTCAAAATTTGTCACTAAGTCATCATAGCGAGTCTTTTCAGTAATTTCTAACGGAGCAGCTATATTTTCTTTTAAGAAATTTCCAGCATCTCTTACCCAATCTTTAGCTAAATCAAGCCTTGTCAGCACTGACAAATCGTTTTCCACTAGCTTTTACCTCCTTGACTGCATGATAAAGTGAGTAACCACTGCTTAGTTCAAAATCACGTCCAAGCTGTTTTTCTTGCATTTTTGAGGGAACAATCTTTTTGAAAGCATTATAGGATTCTAAAAAAACTTCTTTTTCAACTTTGCTTTCATAAAATTTTTCAACTTGATTGAAAAAAGAGAGCACTTCTGTCATTTCAGTAGTACTCCAACTTAAATCAAGAGGATAATTATAATTTTCTTTCATGTTTCTCCTGCCCGTTCAGGCTAAAAAATCTATAAAATTCAGCAAAAATTTACTGACAGAATTGTTGTCAGTAAATTTTGCTGCCTAAATCTTAATCTATTGTACTTAACATTTCTGCTCGACGATATTCACGTGGCAAAAATGCACGTATTTCATCCTCGTTAAAGCCAATTTGTAGGTGTTTTGAGTCAGTAATAATTGGACGTCTTAATAGATTTGGAAATTCTGTTACCAAGTCTAATAATTCATTAATAGTCAAATTATCAACATCCACAGCCAATTTTTGAAAAACTTTTGACCGTGTCGAAATAATATCTTCTGTTCCATTTTCCGTTTTCGTCAAGATATGACGCAAATCGTTTGTTGTCATCGGTTGTGTCAAAATGTTGTGCTCTACAAAGGGAACCTTATGGCTTTGCAACCAAGCGCGCGCTTTACGGCAACTGGTACATGATGGCGACAAATATAAATCAATCACAGTCCTATTTCCCATCCTTTTAAAATTATCAGTAAGTTTATTTTTCTCCTCATTGGATAAAAACTAATTTACATCTGCTAAGTATTATATCAAAATTAATATCGCAAAAAAAGTAACGTTATGATTTTTAGTAATTATTTTCTTCTAAAAATTACGAAATCACTCATTCATTTCTTCAAAAGTTTCTTGTAAATCTTCAAAATCAAGCAAATAAACTTCATAATTAGTGTTTTGTTTCATTTTTTCAACCATATATTTTAATTTTGTCTCATTTTCTTCATCGTAAAAAACAAAAGCTCCTTCGGTATTTTCCAGTATAAAATCATTGTACTGACGGAATTGGCTTGGGCTTTCATAAGTTTCAAAAGCATATTTCACAAAATCTACTTGCTTGAAAGCTGCCAACTTAACTTGATTACTTTCGTTCCAATTTTGGCCATGTGTTTCAAAAGAAAAAATTGTCCCAATTTGAAAGTCATAATCTGTCTGAAGTTCCTTTGCTACTTCTAATGCCCAGTATTCAAAACCCAAATTACCTGTAAAAATAATCCAACGAAGGCCTTCCTCCAAAAAGTTAATTAATTTTCTTCTTATTGTTTTTTTTATTATTGATACTTTTATGTCTTTTTCATTGAAAATACCTAGGTCAAAACTTGTATAACCCATGATTAGTAGTGAATTCATAAATATTTTCCCCTTGTAAAATTTATGTTATAATAGACATTATATAACTAACTGAGAATTTTATAAAGGTAGAAGACAGAATGGTTAATTATCCTAATGGAAGGTCGCGAGCTTACAGCACTGTTCCTAAGAAAAAAAAATCACTGACAGAGCTGTCAGTAACTAAAAAAAGCACCTCAAAAACCAAAGGGATGGTTGCCTTCGGGAAGCGGGGAATGAATTTTGAAGCTGAAATTAATGCAACAAATGAGTATTATCTTTCTCGTGGACTTGCAGTTATTCACAAAAAGCCAACACCAATTCAAATCGTTAAAGTAGATTATCCACAAAGGAGTCGTGCAAAAATTACAGAAGCTTACTTCAGGCAAGCATCTACTACTGACTACTCTGGAGTCTATAAAGGTCACTACATCGACTTTGAAGCAAAAGAAACACAGCAAAAAACTGTTTTCCCTCTAAAAAATTTCCATGAGCATCAAATTGTTCACATGAGTAATGTTCTCGCTCAAGGGGGAATTGCTTTTGTCCTCTTGCACTTTGCAAGGCTAAATGAAACATATCTTCTTCCATCTTCGTGTTTGATTACTTTTTATTACGAAAAAGGCGGTTTAAAGTCAATTCCGCTTTCTCATATTCGCGAAAATGGCTATAAAATTGAAACGAATCACATTCCTAGAATTCCTTATTTAGAAATTGTGAATAAACTTTGTGAGGTACAGTAAAATTTCTACTAAATCTAAGAAAAATAAACAAAAAAAACGTACAAAACGCGGTTCCGCCAAATCTAAAATGTGGACGGCAGTAAAATTATTTTTAATTGCTTTCTTTTCTTTAATTATCCTAGCCTTAGCCGCTGGGGGCGCCGTTTTCGTTTATTATGCTAAGGATGCACCTGCACTCACTTTGGACAAACTTGAATCTAAACCTTCTACTAAAGTTTATGACTCTAGCGAAAAAGTAGTGGCAACTTTAGGAGCTGAACAAAGAAATCTGGTTAAAACTGATAATATTCCAGTAATGTTGGTTAATGCGGTTACTTCTATTGAAGACCATCGTTTCTTCAATACTCGTGGAATTGACCCCATTCGGATTGCTGGGGCTTTTGTTAATAATTTAAAAGGTGGTTCTTTAAACGGTGGTTCTACACTTGATATGCAGCTCATTAAGCTTTCATTCTTCTCAACCGATGAATCAGACCAAACTTTGAGTGTTAAAATTCAAGAAGCTTGGATGGCCTTAAAATTAGACCAAAAATGGACTAAGGAGCAAATTTTTACAGCTTATGTTAATAAGGTTAATATGGCAAATGGTTATTATGGAATGGGAACTGCTTCCCAAGCCTATTATGGCAAAGATTTAACTGAGCTTTCAATCGCTCAACTTGCCCTACTTGCTGGAATGCCTCAAGCTCCTAATACTTATAATCCATATACTAACCCTACTTCTGCTAAATGGCGTCGTGATATGGTTATCCGTGCAATGCGTCGCTATGATAAAATTACAGCGGAAGAAGAAAAGAAAGCACTGGCTACCCCAATCGATGATGGACTTCAACCTTTAAAACAAAGTGTAACTATTCCAAGTTATGCTGATAATTTCCTCAAACAGGCAATTGCTCAAGCTAAAACTTTGGCTGGAGACGATATTTTGACTGAGGGAGCTAAAATTTATACTACTCTTGATACAACAGCTCAACAAAATCTATATAATATTGTTAACACTGGTAACTATATCACTTATCCAGATGATACAATGCAAGTTGCTTCAACTGTTACTGATGTCAAAACTGGTGCTGTAATTGCACAAATTGGTGGTCGTAATCAACCAAGCAATGTTACTTTTGGTTTTAACCAAGCCGTGCAAACAGACCGAGATTGGGGTTCTACCATGAAGCCAATTGTTGACTACGGTCCAGCTTTTGAAAATAATATTTATACTTCAACTAATAATTATGTTTCCGATTCCCCAACTACTTATCCAAATGGAACGCCTTTAAAAAACTGGGATAATACTTATTTTGGTTCAATGACTGTCAAAAGTGCTTTAGCACTTTCACGTAACATCCCTGCTGTAAAAACTTTAATCAATGTTGGACTAGATAATTCTAGTAAATTTGTTAACGGTTTAGGGATTAATTTGGATCCTATGCAATATTCTAATGCTATTTCTAGTAATACTAGCACGAAAAACGGTGGAGCAAGTTCCGAACAAATGGCTGCTGCTTATGCCGCCTTCTCAAATGGTGGGATTTACACTAAACCTTACTATGTTTCCAAAGTTGTCTTTCCCGATGGTCGTACAGTTGAATACAAACCAGTCCGCTCACGAGCAATGCAAGCTTCAACAGCCTACATCATGACCAATATTCTCCAAAGTGTTTTAACTTTACCACTTTCTCAATCTGTAGGTTCTTATGCAGCTGTTCCTGGCTTAGCGGCTGCTGGGAAAACTGGTACATCCAACTATACAGATAGTGAAATGACTCAAATTAATGAAAAATATGGTTCTGTTCCAGGTTTTGCTGGCTCAATGGTTTCTCCTGATGAAAACTTTGTTGGTTATACTCCTCAGTATTCAATGGCTGTTTGGACCGGTTATTCAAATCGAATGACTCCAATTTATGGTACAAGTACTCGGATTGCTACTAAAGTCTTCTCAGCTATGATGACCCAACTTACTCCTGATCCTTCATCTGTTGCGACATGGACAATGCCTGAGGGTGTTAGTCAAGAAGGAACTGCTCTTGTCAAAACAAATAGTTCTGGTCAAACAATAAGTCAATCCTCCGCTAATGGTAACTAAATGAAAATTGAAAAAATTGTTAATAAAATTGCTCAGGAGAATACATATCTCCTGAGCAATTCTACTTCACATCTCATTATTGATCCTGGAAGTGATTCATCAGTACTTCTTGAACATCTTAAAACTACTGACAAAACAATCTCCGCTATTTTACTGACACACGCTCATTTCGACCACATTATGGGACTGAATGAACTAAGGAAACATTTTCCTGATGTTCCTATCTACCTTCATTCAGATGAAAAAGAATGGATGAAAAATCCTAAATTAAATGCATCACTCTTTTTCCTAGGAACTGCTGTGACTGGCCCTGAAGCTGATTATTTTTATGAAATTAATCAATTTTACGATATTGATGCTTTCAAGTTTCAAGTGCTCGAAACGCCGGGACATTCTATTGGTGGAGTAAGTCTGCTTTTTACATTAGAAAATGAGTCTTTTGTATTTAGTGGAGATGCACTTTTCAAGAATGCAATAGGACGCTGGGATTTACCTACTGGAAATCAAGCGCAACTTTTAAAATCAATTCGTGCGCAGCTCTTCACACTTGATGAAAATACTCAAGTTTTTCCTGGTCATGGTCCCAAAACAAGTATTGGTACTGAAAAACAAAATAATCCTTTTTTCCAATAAAAAAAAGTTACTGATTCTTTTGTCAGTAACTTTTTTTATTTAGATTCTAATTGTTTGTCCTGGATGAATCATGTCATTAATTCCAAATCCATTGAGGGCTGCTAATTGGTCAGCTGTCATACCATTTGCTGTGGCAATTGAATAAATGCTGTCCCCATTTTGAATTGTATAACTGTTTGAAGTCGTTGTGTTTGAAGTTGTTGCACTAGTACTTACAGTTACTTGCAATACTTGTCCTACTTGAAGCATTGAATTAACATCATAAATTCCATTGGCTGACATCAGTGATGAAACAGTCATTCCATATTGTTCCGCAATCGAATATAAACTATCTCCCGATTTGACGGTATAAGTAGAACTTGACGATACATTGGAAGTTGTATTGGTACTTGTTGTAGTTGCGCTAGCACCAGCAACTTGCAAAACTTCTCCTACATGGATATCGTTCGCATTTTCTAAACTATTTGCTGACACAAGTGCATCAACAGTTGTACCATATTGGGCAGCGATTGCTGATAATGAATCACCCTCTTGTACTTTGTATGTGCCAGCTGAATTTGTTGAGGCTGATGAACTAGTTGTAACAGCAGTTCCTCCTGATATTTCTCCTCCTTGGTCATAAACACTTAAACCAAGTTCAGAAATCACGCTATTCAATTTAGAAGCATAAGTTGGATCTGTGGCATAACGTCCTTCAAGCCAAGCTGTCGCATCTAGGTAAGAACTTGTATTTTCACGCCAAGCCCCAGAATAATATGATGAAGCACGTAACATTTTAGCTTGGGCAACACATGCGTCATAAACTGAGCTATAAGCTTGGAAGGGTTCAACAACATTTGTCATTGTTCCATTCAAATACTCTTGTGTTGGTAGATAAACAGGTGTACCAGAAGTGTATTTAACTCCAAAAATATTATTATAATTGCTTGCTAAGGCACTTTGTCCACCACTTGATTCTAAAATCCCTTGGGCAATCATTACTGATGGATAAAGTCCGTAGTCATTTGCCACTGGTACCGCAGCGTTAATAATTTCTTGAACAGATGCAGCTTGTGCTTTAATCCCACCAAGACTTGCCAAAGCAACAATTGACGCACCAAGCGCTAATTTATGTTTCTGTTTCATCGAGTCTCCTCTTTAATATTAGATAATTTTTTGACTAAAATATGCCAATTGTATTTTTATTGTTACTTACTAGTATAAAAATTTTCTGGCGATTTGTAAAGTCTTTTCTTTATTATTTTTTAAATTTCACATCATAAATTTTTTTTAGAGCCATGATTATAATATTAGGAGGCAAATCTTTTTATTTGAGCTATAATAAAGTAAAAGGAGCGAAAAAATGACTAAAATTTATGATAACATTACTGAATTAATCGGACAAACTCCAATTGTTAAACTTCAACATGTTCCAGTAGAGAGTGCTGATGTTTATGTCAAACTTGAAGCTTTCAATCCTGGTGGTTCTGTGAAAGACCGGATTGCCCTTGCAATGATTCGGGCGGCTGAGGCCGACGGACGTTTAAAACCTGGTGGAACAATCGTTGAACCGACTTCTGGAAATACAGGAATTGGACTCGCCTTCGTTGGCTCTGCTTTGGGTTACAAAGTTGTCATTGTCATGCCAGAGTCATTCTCACTTGAACGTCGCAAATTGATTCAAGCTTACGGGGCTCAATTAGTTTTAACACCCGCTAGCGGTGGAATGAAAGCAGCAATTGCTAAGGCAAAAGAACTCTCAGAAACAGAAGGTTATTTTCTTGCCATGCAATTTGAAAATCCCGCAAATCCTGAAATTCATGAAAAAACAACAGGAGCTGAGATTATTGATGCTTTTGGGCCAACTGGACTTGATGCCTTTGTGGCAGGTGCAGGGACTGGTGGAACGATAACAGGAGTTTCGCATGCCCTCAAAAAAGCAAATCCAACTATCAAAACTTATGTTGTCGAAGCTGATGAATCTGCTATTCTCTCGGGTGAGGCTGCTGGCCCACATAAAATCCAAGGTATTTCTGCTGGTTTTATTCCTGGGAATCTTGACACTAAATCTTATGATGAAATCATTCGGGTCAAAGGAGATGATGCCATTTTAACGGCTCGTCATCTTGGAGGAAAAGAAGGATTTTTAGTTGGAATTTCTTCGGGCGCAGCCATTTATGCTGCCCTTGAAGTAGCTAAAAAATTAGGTAAGGGTAAAAAAGTGTTAGCGATTGCTCCTGATAATGGAGAACGCTACTTATCAACGGCTCTTTATGATTTTGAGTCTGAAAAATAAATAATTTTTACTGACAGAAAGTAAAAAAGTTACTGACAGAAATTTGGAGAAGATAAATCAGCTAAAAAGGTTGACAAAATTTTCTGATTTTCCTGTCAGTATTTTTTATCTAAAATCCAAACAACATATTTTTATATTTCACTATTTTAGGGTAAAGTTATTTTGGGAGCGCTTTGCTCTTGGAAAATTTTAATAAGGAAAAAACAATTTCATGAATAAATCAAAAATTTTTGCTTTCTCTGCAATTTCACTTTCTGCTGCCCTTTTACTGACAGCCTGTGGAAATTCTGTCAGTAAATCTGAAGATTCTGCTCAAGAAGCCAAATACAGCTTTGCAAGCAACATTTTAACCCTTGACACTAGCATGGCTGCTGACGTCAATTCCATTGATGTTCTTCTCAATGTTGATGCTGGACTTGTCCGTTGGAATCCCAAAGCACAAGTTGTCAACGATTTGGCAAAATCAATTGACATTTCAAAAGATGGCAAAACTTATAATGTAACTTTGCGTGACGGTTTAAAGTGGTCAAACGGTGCTAAATTAAGAGCTGCTGATTTTGTTTATGGTTGGCAAAGAACCGTTGACCCAAAAACTGGTTCACAATACGCATATGCCTTAACACCTGTTGCTAATGCCAGCGAAATAATGACTGGCAAAAAACCAGTTGATACTCTTGGAATTAAAGCTGAATCTGATACGAAATTAGTCATCACTTTAGCAACACCTACTCCTTACTTCAATAAATTGCTGACACTCCCAGCTTATTATCCTGTAAATGAAGCTTTCGTTAAAAAAATGGGAAATAAATATGGAACAAGTTCAGACACTAGTCTTTATAATGGTGCTTTCAAATTTGTCAAAGGAAAAAATAATTGGACTGGTTCAAATGAAACTTTTTCAATTGTAAAAAATGATCAATTCTATGACGCCAAAAATGTAAAACTTTCTGGAGCAACTTATCAAATTGTAAATAATCCTAACACCGCTGTTAATCTTTTCAAATCTGGAAAACTTGATGTCGCTAATTTGGCCACTCCAGAATTAGTTTCTGCAAATAAGAAAAATAAAGATTACAAAGCACTAACTTCACCAAGAATTGATGTTTTAGAATACAATCAATCTGGTAAAGTTCCCGAACTTTCAAACTTAAAAATTCGTCAAGCTTTAAACTTAGCGACAAATAGAAAAAACTTGTTAGAAATTGCGGCGCCAAGTTTTTCAATTACGAATACAGTGACTCCTAAAAAATTAGATCAAGCACCAAATGGAGAAGATTTCGCAACTTACGCTGCCCAACCTTATAAATATGATGCCACAAAAGCCGCTGAACTTTTCAAAGAAGGTCTAAAGGAATTAGGAAAAACATCAATTACTCTTGAACTTGAAGGAGCAAATGACAATTCCTTTGCCAAGGCAGCGGTTGACTATCTTAAAGGCAATCTCGAAAAAGATTTACCAGGTTTAACCATTAATGAGAAACTCGTTTCTTCAGCTCAACGTCAAAAAGATGCTCAAAATAATAATTTCCAAATTCTGCTGACAAGTTGGGGTGCAGATTACAATGAACCCTCTGATTTCTTGATGAATTTTGTATCAGGAAGTACAATGAATCATGGATTAGTCAAAAACCCTAACTTTGATAAAGCCTATCAAGCTGCGACTACAGCTCCTGACGTTCTGTCAGCTGATAAACGTTATGCTCATTATAAAGATGCTGAGAATGCACTGTATGAGGCCGCTAATGTCAATCCCTTAGCCACTGAATCTGTTTCTTTATTATTAAATCCAAAACTTAAAGGAATTTCAACTTATAACTCAGCCATGATTTTTGATTTACGTCATGCTGAAATCACTAAATAATAAAAAATTTACTGACAGATTTTTGTCAGTAAATTTTTTATTCTGTCAGTAAATTTTAAACTTCACGACGAACATGTCCTGGCTCAAAAAGTTGTCCCCAAGTCATTGTTCCTAAAACTTTCTTATTGATGACCCGATTTAAACGACTAATGCTCACTCCATCAGTACTTGTTGAGTCATGTAGAATAAATCCTCCGCCAAGATAGATAGCCGCATGTTGCTCATCCTCACTTGCATCGTCAGCCGTAATTAATAAATCACCACGCGCCTTATCTGACCAATCTTCAGCCTCGCCAGTTTGAGCTAGCAAAGAGGTTGAAGCCGCAAATTGATAAACCAAAGATTGACCGCCTAACCGGAACATTTGAGCAATAAAACTCGAACAATCAAATTCATTGGCAGCTACCGAATCATCGGTGCGCCCTCCACCATAAACATATGGACTTTTCCCAACCAGTTTCATTCCTGATGAAATTGTTTTTTCAATCACTGAATTATCAGATTTCAATTGGCTGGCCACCGCTTCATAAGCTTTAACCACATCATCTTTACCCGTCTTTTTTGTGAAATAGTAATAATAACCATTAATTTTTTGTAATCCATAAACCATTTTCCCCGTTTGTGGACTGAAATAAACCGTTCCACCATCCAAAGTCATCAAACCTGTCTTCATCACACCTGTTGTTGAATCAAAATAATAATTATTCCCATTAATTTTTTGAAGACCAGTTAATTTTTTTGACCCAGAGTAAGCATAAGTCTCATTTGATTTATTAACCAATTTAATCGTTGAAGCCTGAACATCTTTACTATGATATATTTTAAAGCCAACAAAGAAAATTAGAAATGCTAATAAAGCTAGAATAAGTACTTTCCCTTGTTTACTCATTTTTTTAGAGCCATTTTTTTTATAATCTCTTGTTCTTTTTTCCATATCTAGTTATACCACTTCAAGTTTAATGATAACTTAATAAGAACAATTTAAGATTTGGATAAGAAAAGTGATTTGAAATTATCTTCAAATCACTTTTCTAAAATATTTAACCACTTACTTTTTCTAATTCTTGATAAATTTGTCGAAAAACAGTCAAAAATTGTTCAACTTCAGCCATATTATTTGTTGAATCAAGAGAAATTCTGACCGCACTTGTTGCTAATTTTGAAGGGACATTCATCGCAACTAAAGTTCCAGCCGCCGCATTTTTCTTTGAAGAACAAGCTGAGGTTGTTGAAATATAGATTTCATGTTGTTCAAAAGCGTGAACAACGACCTCACCTCGAACCCCACGAATCCCAAAGGTCAAAATGTTAGGAGCAAAATTCTCCACTTTACTAAAAACATGTACTTTTCGGTGCTTTTCTAACTCTTCTAAAATCACCTGCTTCATTGCTTGTACTTTTTGCCGTTTAAAGTCATCATCATCTAAAGCTAAACGAAGAGCTTTAGAAGTCGCAGCAATTCCAGCTAAATTTTCTGTAGTCGAACGCCAATTATGCTCTTGACCTCCCCCATGTAAAAGCGGAGTCAATCTTTTCCCTTTTTTTGCAACAACAATTCCCACACCACGTGGCCCATGAAATTTATGAGCAGATAAAACCGCAAAATCTACCCGTTCTGTCAACCAAGCCTCTAATGGAATTTTACCAATGGCCTGCACTGCATCTACATGAAAAGAAATTGTTGGCTTATCAGCAAGTAGGTCAGAAATTTCACCAATCGGTTGAATGGTTCCGACCTCATTATTGACTGCCATGATTGAAACTAAAATCGTTTCATCTCTAATCAATTTTTCAAGCTCAGAAACAATAACAAAACCATCACCATCAACAGGTACAAAATCAACTTCAAAACCTTGCGTTTTTAACCATTCTGCTGTATTTTTTACAGCTGGATGCTCTACATTAGAAACAATGATGTGATTACCATAAGGACGCTTTTCAAAAGCAACCCCCTTTAAAATCCAATTATCTCCTTCAGTCCCTCCACTTGTAAAAAATATTTCTTGTGAATCGACTCCCAACAGTTCAGCAATTTGTCGTCTAGAAGCCTCTAATAATCTCGTCGCTGTTGTCCCCAAACCATGTAGACTTGACGGATTTCCCATAATTTTTGTTGCAACATCTGTATAAGTTCGTAAAACCATTGGATTAACTGCTGTCGTAGCAGAATTATCAAAATATATCATTTTTTATCCTTAATATTTAAAAATCAATCTTATTTTAACACAAAAAATACCGAAAAGTTTGACTAAAATATAAGAATGATGATTAAATTACCATAAAAAACTTTTGGCATTCGCTATTTCTGTCTATTAAATCTTTTGACAATTTTCCGATTTCTGACGATTGAATAAAGATATACCAAAATAAAAATGAGCAACCAAGTAATAGTAAAACTCCAAATATGATGTTGCCACGAGCTATCAAAAAGCCAAGTATTAACTAATAAGTAACCCCAAGCCAGCAAATAACTTGCTAAAGCTTGACTAACAAATTCAAGCAAGGCAATTGTGACATATTCATCTATCAATTTAGACATGGCCCCCTGAACAAAACCATAAACAAGAATTAGAGTCATTGATTCAAAATCAATTTCTCCACCAAAATACAAAGTAAGCAAGACTCCACATACTATAGCAATGAAGGCACCTTTGAGTCCCGAAATTACATATTTCATTTTTTAGCTCCTTCTTCTAACTTCTTGTTGATATTTGCCAAGTATCTACGACTGACAGGCAACTTTTCATCTCCGAGATAAAGCAATACTCCGTAAACAAAGTCTGTTTCCAAGCGCCTTATTTGTTCAAAATTAACCAGAGTATTTCTTGATATTTTAATAAAATTCAAAGCCAATTTTTTCTCATAAAAATAGAGAGGAGATCTTACTCTTATCACTCCATCCGTCATATGGAAATCTAGATAATTTTTTTCTGATTTTAAATATAAAATTTCTCTGATATTAACAATCTCAAAACCTTTATTTGTTGCCAAATAGAGTTTTTCGTTATCTATAGAAGACAAATCTTCTAAATGATATTCTTTTACAATAGCCGAAAATTCTTCTTGCCTTCGAGCAACAATGACAATTTCCGCTTCTTCTATATTAGGGTCAATTTGTTTTTTTAATTTCACTTTTTCATTATATAAATAAATACTCACTTAAACAATTATTTAACTGACAAAAGCTAAAGTATTTAGGCCTTTCTTCGATAAACTAATAGGGCTAAGAGACAAATCAATCCGACACTTAAAGATATTCTAGACCAATTTGGAACGACTGTATAGTTGTAAGTTAATGTATGGTTTAAATCAGAAAGTAACTGAGTGAGGAAAAAATTGTCAGCAATCTTACGAATTCCTCCTGAAAGTTGTGCTAACGGAATCATCATTCCTGAAAAGAAGAAGGAAAGAAACATCAGAGGCATAGCAATCGCACTTGCTGTTGCCGTGTTTTTAGCAAGAAGTCCAATAATCATTGCTAATAAACAAAATGGAATTGAATATAAATAAAGTTTTAGATAAAAAAGAATTAATAAACTCAACTTAGGAAACTCATAATCATAAGCATAATGAGCAACTACTAGAATAACAAGCGTTGAGCAAAAGATAATAATCATAAAACTAACAATTTGTGCAATAATATAAAATAATTTTTTTATTCCTCTTTGGACAAATAATTGATAAATTTTTCCAGACTGATAGTCAGCAATTTGTACTGACAGTGAAGTCAAACTAGCTGATAGAACACTGTATAATAATATTGATGCAATATTATTTTCAATATAATGTGGTATGCTTTTTCCAAAACTTGATGAAAAAGCAAACATTAAAAATAAGGGAAAGATAAATACAAAGAAAATTTGTGAAGGATTCCGATAGCGTAAACGTAGTTCAAATGTAAAATATTTTAGAAATTTCATGATAATAGTTCCTCCAAGTTGATACGGTAAGTCTTTTGATATAAAACAAGTTCTTTATTGAATTTAATGATGGCTTGTTCAGCCAATTCCTTTGGTAATTTGTACTGTTTTTCTTTTAGTTTATAGGCTTCAAATTCTGGAACTTCTACTAAAAATTCAACAAAAGAAAATTCTTCTTGAATTAAATCTGATTTTTGTAAATCTGCAATAATTTTTCCATCTTTAAGAATGATAAATCGGTCGCATAATTGCAAGGCTTCTTCTAAATAATGGGTTACCAAAAGTAAAGTTGAATTTTTCACTTTCAAATTTGAAGATAAAAATTTAAAAAGCTCTCCTCTGCTCTCACTGTCAAGACCCGTTGTAATTTCATCCAAAAAGAAATATTCAGGACTATTTTGTAGTGCAGATACTAAAAAGAGTTTTTGTTTTTGACCACCAGATAAATTTGAAAATCTTTGCCTTAAATAGGATTCCATTTTAAATTCTTTGACCAGTTTTAAGCCATATTCTTTAGATTGTTCATCATTTGAAAACAAAGCTAAAACTTCACTGACTAAAGCATCAGGAGGTAAGGTCATATTTTGCATGATATAACCAGTATTATTGGAAGTCGGTTTCATTTTGCCATATTCAATTTTTCCTGAAGAAGCCTTGATATTTCCGTTAATAATATTCATCAATGTTGATTTTCCCGCACCGTTATTACCTAATAAAGCAACCTTATCGCCAGCTTTTAATTCAAAACTGATATCATTTAGCACTTGATTGTTACCATAGGATTTTTTTATATTTTTTATTTTCATATTGCTATTTTAACTCAATCTATCAAAAGTACTGACCAAAAGTCTGGGATAAATTAAGCAATTTTAGGGATAAAAAAATAAGAGTTTTTTCTCCTATTTTTTGGAATTTATATTATAAGCTTTACGGTATTGATTGGGAGCAAGTCCATAGCGCTTTTTAAAAGATTTTATAAAATAAGGAGTATTCATCATTCCAACGGCACGCGCAATTTCAGAGATTGCTTCATTTCCTTTAAGCAATCGTATTCTTGCTTGCTCAAGTCTTATTCTTGTTAGTTCTTGCTGTGGAGTTAGCCCTTTTATTTTTTTATAAATATGGCGAAGATAAGACGAAGAACCATGAAGTCTTTGTCCAAGCTCCTCAAGACTCAAATCCTCATCATAATGATTTTTTAAAAGTAAATCAATCTCTTCTACCCAAACCTGATTTGGTACAATTTTATCCATTGGTCGACATCTTTTGCAAGGACGATAACCTTCTTCTAAGGCTTGATCGGCTGCTTGAAAAATACTTACATTCTCTCTTTTTGGTAGTCTAGAGACGCAGGAAGGTCGACAAAATATTTTTGTCGTTGCTACGCCATACCATAATTTATTATCAAATTTTTTATCATTATTTTTAATGATTTCCCAAGTTTCGTCAGTAATTTCCAAATGAAAACTCCAATTATTTTTTTAAATGTGCTTGCTCAAGTGTCAAAAGAGCTTTTTTATTCTCTAGTCCACCAGCGTATCCTGTCATGGAACCATCGGTCCCCACAACTCGGTGACAAGGGATAATGATTGAAAGTGGATTATGTCCAACTGCTCCACCAACCGCCTGTGACATATTTCTTTTTTTCTCTTCATTAACCTGAAGGAGATTTGATATTTCTTTATAAGTAATTAGACTACCATAGGGGACATCACTTAATATTTTGAGTACTTTTTTTCTAAATTCCGTTACTTCTGGTTTCAATTTTATTTTTTTAAAATCAGGGGTTTCTCCTTTAAAATAAGCGTCCAACCATTCTATAGCATTAATAATTGGGAGACTCTTCTCCTCTTTTGCCTGATTTAAATCATAATTGGCCGCAAAGTATTTTTGCTCTTTAAACCACACTCCTAATAAATAAGTTTCATCACTTAAAAGCGTTATTTCTCCTAAAGGTGACTGATAGTTTTTTTTAGTTAACATTTTTCCCTCCTCTCGTTCCGACTTTTTTATATTCAATAGTATAACAAAAAAACAAGGCAGAAAACATCACTATTTGGCTTTTTCATTTTTTTGAATATCATTCTTGATAAATGATATAATATAAAAAAAGATTAAGGGTCTGACAATGAAAGTAATACTAAGAAAAGCACTCCCAGATGATTATGAGCAAATTGCTTTTGTTCACTATAAAGCCTGGTTAGAAACATACACTGGACTTCTCCCAGAAAGTTTCTTAAAAAACATAACGCTTGAATCAAGCATTAATATTTTTAAAAATAATCTTTGTTCAAATACAGTGGTTGCCATTGTTGAAGGCAAAATTATTGGTTTTTGCGGTTGGGGCCCTCTTCGGAATAATTCTTTTGAAGAAAACTTTGGTGAAATTCATGGAATATACTTACTCGACTCCTATAAAAAACATAAAATAGGTCGAAAAATGCTTGAATTCGCCTTAGAAAAACTTTCAACAAAGAATTATCCAAAAGTTGGTCTGTGGGTACTAAGTAGCAATGAAAATGCCATTCACTTTTACAAGAAACTTGGTTTTTCTGACACAGGAATTGTTAAGGAAGAAAATTTAGGGGAAATTATCACTGAATCTTTTTTTACAAAGGAAATCTAAAAAAGCATATCCCGGGATATGTTTTTTATTTTAATGACAGACAAGAAAAAAACACCGTAAAATTACGGTGTTTAATGCTTAATAGCTATAATTATTTAACTGCGTCTTTCAATGCTTTACCAGCTTTGAATGCAGGAACAACTGTAGCAGCGATTTTGATTGCTTCACCAGTTTGTGGGTTACGTCCTTCACGAGCTGCGCGTTCGCGAGTTTCGAAAGTACCAAAACCGATCAATTGAACTTTTTCACCTTTTGCAAGGAACTCAGTTACAACTTCACCAAAAGCATTAACTGCTTTTTCTGAATCTTTTTTAGTCAATCCTGTTTTTGCTGCAACTTCAGCGATAAGATCTTGTTTGTTAGCCATTTTAGAAATGTCCTCCATTTGTTTTTTACCTTAAACATAGGCAATTTTCATTTTAGCAAATCTTAGCCTAGTTTGCAAGTCAAAATGCCATTTTAATGCGTTTTTCAGGCTTTTTTCATGAAATCAAAGACAAAATTCCCTTTGGCTAAATCAATTTGATTCGCTTTAATATAAAGATTACCTGAGACATTTATTTTGGATAAATTAATGACCACTTGATTTTTCTTACTTTCAACTTGAACAAAGTCTGGCAAGTCGTATGCCTTAACGATTTGCAGAACTTCCGAAGTTGGTAAACTCAAACTTCCAGCAGAAATATTTTGGACAGATAGACTAATTGAACCATCTGAGAGTGCCAGAGGTTCAAAATAAATATAAAGTGGAATTTTGGTTCCAAAAAGTTTATAAGATGCTTCAAGAACTGCTTGTTGATTAGAAATATAAAACTTGTAAGTCATTTCTTTAGTTTGATAGGTTTCTAAATAACTATTTATCAATTCATTGAGCTGCGAAGTCGTGCTCGTAATTTGAGCAACCTTTTGGTCTGAACTATTAGTTGATTTTTGATTGAGAACCGTTTGGTCTCTTGGGCTAGTCACGCGAATGGCAATAAACACAACTCCAGCTATATTCAGAGCCAAAAGAATAATAAAGAGCCATTTCCAAATAGGACGTTTTTTAAGAGCTTCTTCTTTTTCAGTTTTTGGCTTAGTGGAATTTTTTGTTTTTGATTTTCTTGTTTGATTTTCGTTATTTTCCATTTTGCTTCTCTATTCTACAAGTTTCATTTCTTCTTTTACTTTAATCACTCTTGTGGCTGATTGACTAATTTTTTTAGCAAAGTCTGGGTCTGCTTTTGCCTTTTGCAAAACTTCTGAGATCATTTCTGGAATTTGTGTAGGCTCATTTGCTAAAACAAGGTCATTTCCTGCTGACAATGCTAAAACTGCCCTTTGACCAGGCGTCCATGACTGTACTTGGACAGCATTTGATAAATCGTCTGTAATAACCAAACCATCAAAACCTAATTGTTTCCGTAGTAAACCATCAACCATTTTGGATGAAAAAGCACCGGGAAGATTAGGGTCAATTTTATCATAAATAGCGGTTGCGGTCATAATCGAAGGTGTCCCAGAAGAGATTAAATCTTTGAAAATTTGAACAGATTCGCTATTGGAATTCGTTTGGTCATCTCTAACACCTGCACTGATATCTGTATTGCCTGTCACCGCTCCAAGCCCTGGAAAATGTTTAGCAGTTGTCAAAACCTTGGCTGCTTTCATGCCTTCCGTAAATGCTTGAGCATGGCTTATGATACTTGCTTTATCATAAGCATATTGGCGACTCCAATAGCCAATTGGAGCATTTTGTGGAGCAAAGTCGGCAGATAAAACTTGGTCAGCAACTGGTGCTAAGTCAAAATTCACTCCAGCTGCGTAAAGTTCACTTCCCCAAGTTTGTGATTCCTTTTGTAATTTATCAGCTGTCCAACTTCCTTGAGTTAATCCATCAGGAATCTGTGAAAAACCCTGACCTTGGAGAACTTGAACATTTCCTCCCTCTTGGTCACAGGATATCAAGAGTTTGCGATTAGCCGGTGCTAAGCCTTGTAGTTTGTCAGTAATATCTTTCATTTCTGGGACACTGAGATTAGAGCGACCAGTCAAAATAATACTACCTACTTGATACTTTTCAATCGCATCAAAAGTTGCCTGATTATAGTTATTTGCTGGCATTCCTGTCATAAATAACTGACCAACTTTTTGTTCCAAAGTCATCTGCTCAATATTATTATCCATATTTTTTGGGGAAGTTGAACTCCTTTTAGTTTCTGACAATTGACTTTTCTTTTTTGTTTTAGACGATTCTTGTTCGTTTAAATGCCCCGCCAAACCAAGAACTCCTGATAAAATTAATGCACAACCAAGAACAAGAGCTAGAAAAACAACTGGTTTTGCTTTTTTCTTTAAGCGCTTAGTCATTTTTGGTTGACCTCCTTATAACTTGCAAATACTGCATCAGCCATAAGTTGATAACCTACGTTATTTGGGTGGAAATGGTCTTCTGTATAAAGTAAGTTATTGGAAACTGCATCGGATGTACTGCCAGATTCAACCGCTTGTTTATCTCCTGAACCCTTATAAAGTAAGTCATTGATTGGAATAAAATAAGTGTTCTTTTCTTGACTTACAACGCCAGCAGTCGCTGTATTCCAGCTATCAATCACATTCTGCATGACTGTAAGATCAGGAAAATTAAGATAAAAAGGATTGTAAATTCCGAGAACATAAATCTGCGCTTTGGGATTGTCTTCACGAATTTTATCTAATAATTTTTTCACTCGTGCTTGATAAAGTTCCTCTGGCTTAGTAAAATCTTTTTCTGTCATTGATGAGAGTTTGCTGACATTATCACGAATGACTTTTAAGACGTCATTTCCTCCAATGGTAATCGTAATGATATCAGCCTTTTTTAAGCCGTCAGTAATTTTTTTACTTTTCATCATACGATTATAGATTTGAGTACTTGTATCTCCAGCTTTCCCAAAATTTTGACTACTGACAGAGCTATCTGTCTTATTCTCAATATCTTTGGCAAATAAAGGGACAAAACCACCTTGTCCTGTGGCATCTCCAACTCCTTCTGTCAGTGAATCTCCTAAAGCTGCATAAGTCAGATTTTTTGCTGACAGATTTGAAACTTTTTTGTCAGCTGAAAATCGGTCCCCTGCCTTTGGAAAAACAAGCAAAAAGAATCCTAAAATTAGCAAAATTGCCAGCAACAAGCCGGCAAATGTACGTATAAAATTTTTCATCATATTTTTAGATTTATCATTCATAATCAATCATAATTGCCCAAGCACCAGGACCTGTGTGTGTGGCAATTGTCGTGTTGGTATCTAAAATTGAAATAGGTTTTTCAACAAATTTTTGCAAAACTTCTTTCGCTTTTTGTGAAAACTCTAAACCTTGAGCATGAGAAATTCCAATTTCACGGATTTTACGTCCAGAACTACTAATAGAATCTGAAAGTTCTTCAAGCCATTTATAGAAAGTTTTACTTCCACGTCCACGTAAAAGAGTATTCAATTCGCGGTCTTTCAAAGTTCCAATGACGCGAACTTGTAAAAGACTTCCAAATAGTCCTGTCATTCGACTGACACGACCACCTTTAACCAAATTTTCTAATGTTGAAAATCCGATAAAAAGCTCTGTATTTTCTCGAATATATTTAATTTTTTCTAAAATTTCTTCTTTAGATGCTCCTGCTTTTGCTAGGCGCGCTGCTTCAACCACTTGGAATTTTTGTGCTTGGTCAGTAAAGTCACTATCAATGACCGTTACGTTACGACCTGAAAGCATTCCCCCTTGGCGTGCTGCTTCTACTGTTCCTGACAATGCTTCTGTTAAATGAATGGAGATAATCTCATCATCCTCAGCAGCAATTTTTTCATAAACCTCGGCAAAAACACCAACTGGTGGCTGACTTGTTTTAGGCAAGTTTTTTGATGCAGCCATCTTGACCATGAAATCTTCAAACTTCAAGTCGTCGTCTGAATACATTGTTCCATCGATCGTTACTGACAACGGAACAATAGTAATGTCAAGTTCACGAGCAATTCCTGGCTCAATCGTAATGGATGAATCTGTCACAATTTTTATTGGCATATTTACTATCTGAACTCCCATTTTTCTCATAAGAGAAAGTCGGCAGTCCAATTCCTTTTCTATACAATTTGTGCTATCATATATTATAACAAATTTTCAGTTGGAAAGAGCAAAAAAGGTTGATAATATTATTTTTTTGATTCCAAAAACAAATTAAAAATTGCTCAAAAGCTGAATAAATCAATAAATTGGAGAGACCAAATGGAAGAAACACAAGGTTCAAAAACCTATCAGATTCTCAATGAGATTTTCAATGCAGTTACTCATGGAGCAGGAACTGGTCTAGCAATTGCAGCATTAGTTCTTCTTGTCATTAAAGGTGCCGCATCTGGTTCTGCACTTGAAGTGGTTGCTTTTACAATCTATGGAGCTTCGTTAGTCATTCTTTTTCTATGTTCAACTTTAGCACACAGTTTACATTTTACTAAAGCAGTAAAAGTCTTTCGAGTTTTTGACCACAACGGAATTTTCTTTTTGATTGCTGGAACTTATACCCCTTACTGTTTAGTTGCTTTAAACAATTGGTTAGGTTGGATGGTCCTAGCAGTTATTTGGATATGTTCTATTTTAGGGATTGTTTTAACATCAATCTACTTACCGAAATGGGGTAAAACACCAAAATTATCAACCGTTTTATACGTCGTTCTCGGTTGGATGATTTTAATCGTCATTTATCCTTTATGGAACACATTAAACCCTATAGGTTTTTGGCTTTTAGTCGCTGGTGGCGTTGTTTATTCTGTTGGAGCACTCATCTATCACTTTAAATTTCCTTTTGCCCATGTGGTGTGGCACCTCTTTGTTTTACTGGCTGCAATGCTCATGTTCTTCTCTGTTTACCTTTATGTGGGATAAGATAAAAAACCGTTCGGATGAACGGTTTTTTATTTATAAATACCAGCTATAACATACCCCTCAAGCCTTTTTTGTAAAATCTCCGATTCTTCCACATAAATTTTTGTTTGGATTGTTTTTTTTAAATTTGAATAGTGAAGAATCACTTGATGAGAGCCCGGAAATTCACGCAAAATTTGTGAAATTTTTTGATTATACTTCTCATCTCTTAAATTTAGCCAAAGTTTTCTATCCGTTTCTAAAGCTGGACTTATTCGGTCAGCAACCAGCTGTAATTCATCATTACGTTCTGTTACTTTTCCACTGATGAGGCAAAATTTTTCTTGTTCAAGCTCACTTGAAAATTGACGATAAATCTCTGGAAAAAGTGTCACATCAAAATTTTCACGACTATCAGATACTGTTAAAAAGGCCATTGTTTGCCCCGTCTTAGTCCGATGCGTTCTAATGTAGTTGATTTCAACCAAGATAGTCATTCGTCTATTTTTCACAAGTTGAGCAAGAGGTGTAAAATTACCTTCAAATCTGCGAGCTAGATTTTGCAAAGGATGTGGTGTTACCCCAATTCCTAATAAATTTTTTTCAAAATCGTATTTTTCGGTTTCTGAATAATCTTCTGCCTCATGATAGGCAAAGCCCCCACCAGAACTTGCCATAAAAATATCATCACTATAATAGTTTAATAAATTAGCATGGTCAGCCAAATTATAAGCTAATTTCCCTCGATTTGAATCTGCATAATCAAAGGCTCCAATCTGAATCAATGGGAGAATGTTTTCTTTTTTATGAAAATTATTAGGTAATTTTTCGATAAAGTCTGCTAAATCTTTATAGGGTTGATTTTCAACAATCCATTTTGCTAAATCACGAGAAATTCCTTGAACGTGAGCCAATCCTAAACGAATCTTTTTATTTTTTACAAAATCGCCAATTTTCATCAGATTAATGCTTGGTTTTTCTATTTCAAACCCATTTTCTAACGCATCTAAAATCATTACTTCACGTTTGCGATCACGTAATTGAATTTCATAAAATTCATCAGGAAAGTGTGCCTTAAAATAAGCAATTTGAAAAGCAAGTGCCCCATAAGCAAAACCGTGTGAACGGTTAAAACCATAATTAGCAAAACGTTCAATTAAGTCATAGATTTCTTCTGCTTTTTCTTTAGAATGGCCATTATGGCTTGCTGAATCTAAGAAATCTTCACGCAACTTTTCTAACTCAGACCCTTTTTTCTTAGAAATTGCTCGTCTAAGAAGGTCAGCTTTCCCAAGAGAAAAGCCAGCAAAAGCTTGAGCAACCTGCATAATTTGCTCCTGGTAAATCATAATTCCGTATGTCGGCTTTAAGATTTCACTAATAGAATCATCCACGGTAGGCACAATTTCTTTCCCATGTCGTCGAGCAACAAATTGTGGAATAAACTGTGATGGACCAGGACGGAAAATTGAAGTTGCATCAACAATATCATCAAATTTACTTGGAGCAAGATTTCTTAAAAAACGTCGCATTTGTGGATTTTCAAACTGAAAAATTCCCATGGTATTTCCAGCCCGAAAAAGGGCCAATGTGTCTTCATCTTCCAAATTTATTTTTAGTGGATCAACATCAATTTTTTGACGTCTTTTCACCAAATCACGTAATCTAGAAATTATTGTTAAATTACGTAATCCCAAAAAGTCAATTTTCAAAAGTCCAATTGCTTCAACATCTGGCGCCTCATATTGCGTCAAAGCCAAATCTTCTGACGGTTTTAATGATACATAATTCACCAAAGATTCTTCAGAAAGAACGACACCTGAAGCGTGTGTTGAAGTCTGACGGGGCATTCCCTCAATTCGTCTTGCGACTTCATAAATTCTTTTCAATTTTCCATTTTTTAACACTTCAGCTTTAAAACGTTGATTATTTTCATACTCATCAGCCAAAGTTCCAAAACGACGCACAAGCATCCGAGTCAAATTGGATAATTCAGCTTCAGTCATTCCAAAAGCTTTACCAACATCTCTAAGCGCCTGTCTTTTACCCAAGGTTGAAAAAGTAACAATTTGTGCGACATGGTCTGAACCATATCTGTTTTTCATATAGGCCAATAATTCAGCACGACGGTCATCTGGCATGTCAATATCAATATCGGGCATGGCGACACGTTCTGGATTCAAAAAACGTTCGAAGAAAAGATTATGTTGAACAGGGTCAACTTGTGTAATTCCTAAAACATAGGCAACTAAAGAACCGGCCGCTGAACCACGCCCCATTCCACAATAAATTTCTTGTTCACGGGCATAACGCAACAAATCCGCGACAATCAAGAAATAGTCATCAAATCCCATTTGATGAATGACTGACAACTCTTTTTCTAAACGTTCTTGATAAACTGACAAATCTTGCAAATTTACTGACGAGACTTCTGTCAGTAAATTTTTTTCTTCAAGTCGAGCTGACAAACCTAAAGTCGCTTCTTCTCGTAAATGTTCAACTGCCTGTCTCTTCTTATCGAATCTAGGAAGCTCCAATTTTTCATCGAACTGATAAGCAATCTTTGCTGTTAATGCTGATAGATTTTTCAAAGCCTGTGGAAAATATTTCTGGAAGTAAGTCTCATAAGCTTCTGGTCTTTGAAGAAGTTCATTAGAACTGATTGTTAAACTTTCATCAAAAGAAACTCCATCACGCACCGCATGCAAAATTGCTAAAATTTCATTATCAGCAAAATTCAAATAGCGAATAGCAGGAAAAGGAAGTGTTGGTAAATTAAATTTAGCCCCTTTATCTGTCAGTTGATCAATCCCAATAAAAGCTTCATCAGCTACTGACGAAAGTTCTGTCAGCTCGCTCAAACTTCCGTAAGTTTCAGGAATAATCAAGGCGATTCCTGATAAATGATTTTGAATATCAGAAAATTGACGGCGTCCATAGTTATGAAGCGTCGAAATCCGAAGTATGTTTTTATAACCTTCAGTATCTTTAGCAATAAAAGAAAAAGCAATTGGTAAACCCCGCCATTCAAAATTTAGCTCAATACTAATAATGGGTTGCAAATTAAATTTTTGAGCTTTTCTGACAAAACGAAAAGCAGCATGAAGATTCCCAACATCGCAAATTCCAACCGTTTGATAACCTAAACGGTGCGCCGTTTCCAAATAGTCATCAACTTTAACGACACTATCTAAAAAACTATATTCAGTTTTTGTATTCAAGGGTGCAAACATATTTTCCTCCTTTCTTGCTAAAACGACTGGTATTCTTAATTAAAAGATATTAATTTTATTATACTATATTTTAGCTTGAACTTGGGATAAGTTTAGACAAACTAAGAACAAAAAAAGCGTCAAATTTTAGTTATTAAACACAAACAAAAGTAATTCATTTTAACCGAAATGATATCAAAAAACAACCTAGCAGCTGAAAACGTCCAACATTTTTGACATTTCTTGATTTTAAAAACTGCTTTCATTCTTATTTTTAATTCGTTTTTATTACAAAAAGCTAAGATGTTTCATCTTTTTATTAATCGTAATAAAAAAATTATAAAAACTAAAAGAATCCTTTAACAACAGCATTTACAGCTTATATATTAGCAATTTGACGAGAACTTTTTTTTGCACTATAATGAGCAAGCCTTGTTTATTTATTACTAATTTTTAATTAAACAATCACTAAAACTAAAAATAGAATGGGAAAGGTGTAATGACAGTGCTGGTATTAGCTGGAACAATTGGAGCAGGAAAAAGCTCTTTAACTGAGATGTTGGCGGAGGAATTGAAAACACAAGCTTTTTATGAGAGTGTTGACGATAATAAAGTTTTGCCATTATTCTATGAGAACCCTCAAAAATATGCCTTCTTATTACAAATATACTTTTTAAATAAGCGATTTGATTCAATCAAAAGAGCCTTGTCTGATAATAATAATGTATTAGACCGCTCGATTTATGAAGATAGTCTGCTTTTTCATTTGAACGCCGATTTAGGACGAGCAGATGAAACGGAAGTCGAGGTTTATGATGACTTACTTAACAATATGTTGGAAGAAATTGATAGTTTATCTTTCAAAAAAAGGCCTGATTTACTCATTCATGTTAAAGTTTCTTTTGATAAAATGCTAGAAAGAATCAAAAAAAGAGGACGTCAATTTGAACAATTGGAATACGATCCAAGTTTATATGACTACTATAAAGAATTAAATAGCAGATATGATACTTGGTTTGAAGACTTTGATATTTGTCCCAAAATCCAAATTGATGGCGATAAATATGATTTTGTGGAGGACGAACAATCAAAAATTCATGTTTTGCAACAAATCAAAGAAAAATTAAAAGAAATTGAAGGAGAAAATAATTAATGAATGTCACCGTCTTTCTTTCTTCAAGAGATGGAAAAAATCCAATCTATAAAGATACAAGCGAAAAATTAGGAATATTACTTGCTAAATCAGGCCATACCCTCGTCTATGGTGGTTCCGAAGAAGGGTGTATGGGAATGGTCTCAGATGCAGTCATTCGTCATCAAGGTAAAGTTATTGCCGTTTATCCTGATGGAATTCTCCCTTTAGAACCACCTCGTCAAAATGCCAGTCAACTTTATTTAACAAGTGGAATGGATGAGCGCAAACGTAAACTCATTGATTTAGGAGAAGCTTTTGTCATTTTAGCTGGTGGATTTGGGACAATGGAAGAAAGTTTTCAACTTTTAACTGAGATGTCTATCAACCAAACCGCTGTCCGCCCAGTCATTTTTGTTGGTCGAAAATTTTATCAACCTCTTTTTGACCTACTGCGCTTGCAACTTAAGGAAGGAATGATTTCTAAAGAAGTCATAGATGCCATTTCTCTTGTTGATACCGCCGAAGAAACCATAGAATTATTAGGAGATTTGAAACTTGAACAAGTTGTTTAATCAAGCAGTTAACGTTTACCTTGCCGCACCATTTTTTAGTGAAAGTCAAATAAAAAAAGTTGAACTTTTAGAAAATGCACTTTCAAAAAATAAAACAGTAGCAAACTTTTTTAGCCCAATGAGATGTCAACATCCTGAATCTTTACCACAAGAAGTTGAAGCTTTTACCCCTGAATGGGCCAAAGCGACAATGGAAAATGATGTAAATGAGATAAATAAAGCAGATATCATCGTTGCAATTGTTGATTTCGATCATCAAGATACTGATTCTGGAACAGCTTGGGAGCTTGGCTACGCCATTGCTTTAGAAAAACCAACCTATCTTATTCGTTTTGAAGATACTATTCCAGCAAATATAATGCTCACTGAGCGAAATAGAGCTTTCTTCACCCAGATTGAACAAGTTGAAGAATATGATTTTTTAGAGTCTAAACTAATCCCCTATAGTGGAAAATACCAATAGTAAAGAGATAAGTACCTGCTTATTTTTATCTGCTCCTTTATATATAAAATTTGAAATTTGTCATAATTTGTACTATACTATAGGCGGATAGAAAATAATGGAAAGAAGCGTAAATATGAAACTTATTGTCACACTTTTTTGGTCGCTTGCTCTTGGACAAGTTGTAGGTTATGTTGCAACTGCTCTTGCTGGCGTTCCAGACCCTGAACTTTGGACAACGATTATCTCGCTTATCTTTGGTCTTTTTGTATATCTTTTCCAAGCTGTAGCTGTGGAAAAAGAGGCTAAAGCAAACTAAATTACTGATATTTTATCAGGTTCTTTCGCTAAAAAGCGTTTGAAAATAAAAACTCTTGCTCTGCAGGAGTTTTTATTTTGGTCCTGAGGCTTGCAAATTTCTTAAAATACCTTATAATTTAATATGGACATATTTAAACTGTCCTTTAAAAACCTAAATGAAAGGAGAGCGCTCAAGCTTTGAAAGGTCGACCCAAACCCGCAATTATTATGATTACTTATTCTGTCAAATTGACCAAGAGTAGATTGGCGCTCTTCTTGTGCCAACTTTTTGATTTTAATTCAAAAAACTTGACCCATTTCACAAAATAAGAAATTAGATTTTACAAGCTTGAACCATGCTATAAAATGGCTCCAACTCCAATTAATAAAAATAAAGTCGTCTGTCTTGTTAACGGTCGTGTTCATCGCCGGTCAGGAGGAGATTTCCTTGAGAATCTCGACCCTAGCCTTCAAACCGTTATCATGCGCGATTACCCAGAAGCAACCAGTCATGATTTCATCTGTAATGAACATCAGGTTAAATTCCGTTTGGAGGTCTTAGATACCCTTTTTCATCTTGACCTGCAAAAAAACTTTACCGTCAATGATTTACTAAATGAAGAATTAACTAAGGCAAATTTTGAGATTCATGACGTGGAAGAACAACTTCAAACCCAAGAAACTATCGGTGAACGTGTGGCTGATAAAGTTACTGAATTTGTCGGTTCGTGGGCTTTCATTCTAACTTATCTTGGAATTTTAGTCGTTTGGATGTTTGTTAATGTCTCTGGTATTTTCGGAGTCGAGTGGGATAAATATCCATTCATTCTCCTCAACCTTTTTCTATCGATTACGGCCGCAATGCAAGCCCCTTTGATTATGATGAGTCAAAATCGTGCTGCACACCATGACCGCTTGTCTGCTAAAAATGACTTCCAAGTCAATGTTAAATCAGAAAAAGGGGTAGCTGCCCTCCATGAAAAACTTGACCATTTGATGATGGATGATCAAGCTTCAAATATGCAAATTCAAAAAATCCAAACCGAAATGCTTGGAGATATTCAAATTCTTCTTAATGAAGTTTATCAACAAAACCAAGATATTCGTGAGCGTTTGGATGATGTCGAAGATCAACTTGATGATTTTGAAGAAACCTTTGATAGTTTTGAAGAAACTCTTGACAGTATTGAAGAAAATACTGACGATGAGGAAGAAGGCATGGCTAATGCTGATTAAAAAAGTCTGTTCAAATGAACAGGCTCTTTTTTTAGCTAAAATAATCTATTTTTTCCTGAATTTCACAGACTGATTGTTTGAGCTTTACTTCTTCTTCAAAAGTTAAGGGAAGTTTTACAAGGGCCTCTACTCCCTCTTTACCAATCAAAGCAGGGGTAGAAATATAGGATTTAAACTTTTCATCATAATGCGAACAGATAGCAATACTCTTAGCATCAGCAAGCACCATATTCATCAGAGATACTGTTGCTGCAGCTATGGCAACATTAGTATAACCTTTCGTATTAAAGACAGCAAAGCCTCCTTGACGCGCTTTTTCTTCTAGGTCTTCTAAATCTAGATTTTTTTCTTTAGCAATCTCTAAAAAAGATTGTCCCCCAACCCTGACCGTTGACCAAGCGGTAAATTGTGAATTCCCATGTTCTCCGAGTACATATCCTTCAATAGCCCGCCCATCAATCTTTAATGCTTTACTTACTTGTGCTTTCATTCTTGCAGTATCTAAATATGTTCCCGTTCCAATAATATGACTTTGAGGGAGGTTCAGTAATTGAGAATAGAGATTGACAATCACATCATTTGGATTAGTTGTTGCAATCAGAATTCCTTTGAAATTAATCCTATTTAATTGCTCAGAAACTTCTTTAATTTCTGGAATATTTGCTTTTAATTCTGTAAAACGGTCTCCGCCAGGTTTGATTAGTTCAATATGGCCTAAGGTCGATAAAATGATATCGGCATTTACTAAATCAGCATATTCTCCAACATAAATTTTGACATAGAACGGTAAAAGAGAAAGGGCATCTAGCAGGTCTAGAACCTCTGCTTCAGCTTTTTCTCTTTTTTTGTCTATAATGACCAATTCATCTACAAGACCTCCTTGAACAATATTAAGAGCCACCGTTGCTCCAACATGACCACAACCAATTAGACCTACTTTACGCATCTTTTCACCCCTTTTTTCTTCAGATTTAAATTGAATCTATTATAATACAAAAAGTATAGGAAAACAAGATATATTTTAAATATTCTGATTATTTAAAGCAAATAAAAAACCTCCTAATCTCGGAGGTTTTTTAGCATATATTATTTACTATTTTCAACTGCCACACGAATGAATTCTGTGTAGAGTTCTTCTGGACGGTTTGGACGTGATTGCAATTCTGGGTGATATTGACATGCCACAAAGAATTTTTTATCAGAAAGTTCAACGATTTCAACCAAACGGTTATCTGGTGAAACGCCTGAGAATACGAAACCAGCTTTTTCAAAGTCTTCGCGGAATTTGTTATTGAATTCATAACGGTGACGGTGGCGACGTTGAACCACTTCAGCATCATTGTAGGCTGCTTTAGCGCGTGAGCCATTTTTCAATTTAGCTGGGTAAAGTCCAAGACGTAGTGTTCCACCCATGTCTTCAACATCAACTTGGTCACGCATAATGTCAATGACTGGATATTTTGTTTCAGGGTCTAATTCAAATGAATGAGCACCTTCAAGTCCAAGAACATTACGAGCGAATTCAACTGCTGTCAATTGCATTCCAAGACAGATTCCAAGCATTGGAACGTCATTTTCACGCGCATATTTAATGGCTGCAATCTTACCTTCTGTGCCACGATGACCAAATCCTCCAGGAACAATAATCCCTGCAGCATCACCAACAAGATCAGCAACATTTTCATCAGTTACATCATTAGCATTAACCCAGTTAATATCAACTTCGGCATCAGATGAATAACCTGCATGTTTAAGCGCTTCAGTCACTGAAATATAAGCATCTGGTAATTCTACGTATTTACCAACCAAAGCAATTTTTACTTTTTTCTTGAGGTTCATGACATGGTCAACCATTGCTGACCATTCTGTCATATCTGCTTTTGGTGCATCAAGTTTTAAATGGTCACAAACGATTTGGTCCATATTTTGTGCTTGAAGGTTCAATGGAATTTGGTATAAGTGTTCAACATCAAGCGATTGAATGACTGCTTCTGGTGCTACGTCACAGAACATCGCAATTTTATCACGCATTTCTGTCGTGATTGGAACTTCACTACGTAATACGAGCATGTTAGCTTGGATACCATATTCACGAAGTGTCTTAGTCGCATTTTGGGCGATTTTAGTTTTCAATTCTCCAGCAGCACGCAAGTGAAGAATTGGAACAGTGTGAATGTACATAACGTTATCAGCACCAACTTCGGCTTTCATTTGGCGTAAAGCTTCAATAAATGGCAAGCTTTCCATATCGCCAACTGTTCCACCAACTTCTGTGATAATGATATCTGCATCAGTTGTTGTTGCTGCACGTTTAATTTTTTCTTTCAACATGTTAGTCACATGCGGTACCATTTGGACAGTTGCTCCGAGATATTCTCCCTTACGTTCTTTACGAAGAATCTCACTGTAAACTTTACCGGAAGTAACATTTGAATATTTATTTAAATTGATGTCAATGAAACGTTCATAGTGACCAAGGTCAAGGTCAGTTTCAGCACCATCATCAGTAACAAAGACTTCACCATGTTGATAAGGGCTCATTGTCCCTGGGTCGATGTTAAGGTATGGGTCAAATTTTTGGACAGTGACTTTAAGCCCACGATTTTTAAGCAAACGACCGAGCGATGCCGCTACGATCCCTTTACCCATTGACGAAGTACCACCACCAGTGACGAAAATATACTTAGTTGACATCTAAATCTCCTCTAATCTTTTTACAAAACAGAAATAACTGGGAAAAACAAAAACAGCTCCCCAGAGGGGAGCCTACCGTTACTGATTTTTTATAATAAAAAACCAGTGCCCGAAAATAATTATATCTGATTTTTCCTTTTTTGTCAAAAGTCTGTTTTTTAATTTTTCATGAACCATTGTAATATCAGATTTTTTCTTTTTATTTGTATTAGAATCTAAAAGCTTCACTTCTTTTTCAATTAAGAGCTTCTAAAAAATCTTCTTGTAAATTATTTTTAAATGCAATACCAAAATCTTCTAATACTTTTTGAAGCGCATATAGACTGTAAGCCACTTTATTTGGTCTCGCATTCTCTCCCATGTGCCCGATTCTTAAAACTTTACCTGCCAAATGATCAAATGATCCTGTGATCATCACTCGATAGTTCTCTCGCATTTTCCTTAAGATTTCTTGATCATTCAGACCTTCTGGCACTTTAATAACAGAAACGGTGTTTGAATAGCCATTTCGCAAATAAAGTTCCAAAGGAGAATTTTCAATGGCTTGTCTTGTCGCATGACCAATCATCGCATGACGTTTCAAAATTTCTTGGTCGGCAAGAAGATTATCTATCGCTTGGTCTAATCCATAGATATCAGAAATTGGCATGGTATATGGAAACCACTTTTTTTCATAATAATCTTTAAAAGTAAGGAGATTACAATAAAAACTTGCGATAGGACTTTTTCTCTCTGTCATCGCTTGATAAGCTTCTGTTGAAATCGATGCAATTGTTAAGCCTGGTGGAGCTGAAATCACTTTTTGAGAGCCACCAAGAGCGATATCAATTTGCCACTCATCGACTTGCAACTCTTCACCACCCATCGCCGCAACCGAATCAACAACGGTTAGAATGCCATATTTTTTTAATAGCGGACAAATCCTTGAGAGGTCATTTAAGACGCCTGAGGGTGTATCACAATGAACAACTGTTGCATATTTAAAGTCATGGTCTTTTTCTAAAAATTTTTCTAGAATTCCTAGGGAAAATGCTTCCTTTTCTGCACTTTCCAGTAGAATTGCTTCACCTCCGTAAAGCTTAATGAAATCACTAAAGCCATGACCAAAAATACCATTATCAAGCACAAGTACGCGGTCACCTTTTTCGGTTAACGAAGCACAAGCCGCTTCTAATCCTAAAATTCCCTCACCAGCTAAGACTCTGACATCGTTTTTAGTTTTTAAAAATTGGGCAAGTTTACTACAAGTTTTTTTGTAAAAGTCATAAAAGTCTAAATCAATATCTGGATTCGTTGTTGCCTTTGCTCTTGCTAATCGAACATTTTCAGCCACCTCAGTCGGACCTGGGGTCATGATTAACATCTCTTTCATTTATTTGTACCTCGCACGTTCTCCACCAATGAGTTTAGGACGTGATTTAAGAGCTGTTACATGAGCGCCACCAAGTTCTCTTAAAATTGGACGGACGGGAATTTGGACGTGTTTTACGTGCATTCCAATACTTGTATCACCAATATCTAAACCGGCTTGGGCAACAATATGTTCTACCTCAACTGGAGATTTAAAGAGTTGGTAGGCGGCAACTTGACCACTTCCACCAGCGTGGAGTTGCGGAATCACAGAAACAATTTCCCAGTCTTTTTTTTCGGCTAATTCCTCTTCAATGAGTAAGGCACGATTAAGATGTTCACATGCTTGGACCGCCAGATAAATTCCTTTGTCTGACAAGGTCTTGTGTATGACAGAAACAATGACCTGACCGATTTCACTAGAACTGGCATGGCCAATTAAACCACCATTTACTTCTGATGAAGATAAACCAAGAACAAAGACTTGACCAGCTTTAATTTCTGTTTGTTTGATGACATCATCGATAATGACTTGTGTGTCTTTTTTAAGCTTTTCTAAATCCATTTAAAATACCTGTCCTTTCAATGAGCGGGCTTAAGACTTTTGCTAAAGCAAAGCCAACCACAACTTGAATAATATTTACCCAAAGTCCCGCAATGGCTGAACCCCAGCCATACATTAATCCACCAACAATAAAATATCCTCCAACCATAAAGACAAGACTGACCAAAAAGTTAAGCCATTTGTATCTTGTTAATCCTGCGAGATAGCCTTGCCCACCATGAATAATTAAGCTGAAAAACATGTAGTTACTGTAGCCTGCAGTCAAATCAAGTAGAAAGGCTGCAAAGCCCCCAATTATTGCCGCCTCTCGTTTACCAAACAGAAAGACTGCTGTATAAATTCCGACATCCAAAAGGGTTAATATATTACCGGCTGAACCTGGAATAGGGAAAGTAAATAGGCGACCTAGAACAAAAGTGACTGCTGTCCAAATCGCAAGTAAAGTTAATTTTTTGATATTTCTGTTGTCCATGAGTTTCATCTCCTACTTTTCCTAGAAGTTTGGTTTACTTTTGGAAATTTATTTTTTATTTTGAAAAACACCATATTCATTTGCATTTTGAATGGCTTGATAAACGAAGTCTTTTGCATTCTTGACTGAATCTTTAAAGGGGTGATTATAAGCCATATTGGCCGCAATTGATGAGGCAAAGGTACAACCTGCTCCGTTGTTATTATTTTCTATAATCGGGCTTGATAATTCATAAAAAGCTTTTCCATCATAAGCAAGGTCAATGGCTTGTTTTTGGTCAAAGCGATTTCCTCCTTTGATGACGACATTTTTTGCTCCAAAATCATGCAAAAGTTTGGCTGCTTCTTTCATCTCTGATTTACTTTTTACTGACAGCCCTGTCAGTATTTCTGCTTCTTTGAGATTCGGGGTGATTACAGTCGCCAAAGGAAAGAGTTGGCTGATGAAAAGGTCACGCATTTCATTGACCGAATAGTCAGCATTTTCTTTAAAAACAATGACTGGGTCTAATATAATTGGAGTATCAGATTTCACTGACAGAGCTGTCAGCCAGTTTTTGGTCAGTTCAAGTATTTCTTTATTGGGTAATAGACCTATTTTTATGGCTGAAAAGTCCACATCGCTTAAACTTTCCAACTCTTCTTGAAAGAGTTCTTTTTCTACTGGATGAACAAAAAATTTATCTTCTTTGACAGTTACAATGCTTGTTAAGGCACAAAAGCCATAAAGTCCATTGGCTGCAAAAGTCGCTAAATCAGCTTGCATCCCGCCTCCGGATAGGATATCTGAACCTGCAATTGTTAGAATTTTTTTGCTTTCATTTAAATTCTTTGGCATCTTCTCTCCATTAATTTTACTGACAGTAGCTTTTAGATGTCAGTATTTTCCGCATATTTGACTTCTTTCAAATATAAACCTTCAGGTGCTGCTGTTGGTCCTGCAAAATCTCTATTTTTAGAGGTCAATATTTTATCTATTTGGCTGACAGGCATTCGGTCATTACCAATTTTAATGACTGTTCCAACCATGTTTCGCACTTGTTTATACAAAAAGCCATTGCCACGAAAAATAAATTTGAAATTTTCTTCGTCAAGACGGATAATTTCTGCCTGATAAATCGTTCTTACTTTGTCATCAACTGATGAACCCGATGCTGTAAAACCTGTAAAATCATGTTCTCCAACCAACTTTGACATTGCTTCTTGCATCCGCTCAAAATTAAGTGGATAGCGAAAATAGGCTTTAGAATGTCTTTGAAATGGACTCCGTGTAATTGAATTTTCTAGATAATACTCATAGGTTTTTTCATGCTTTTGATATCTTGCATGCCAATCATCTGGGACAAGTTCCACTTTTTTTACTGCAATATCTGCTGGGGTTTGAGTGTCTAAACCAAATCGCAGACGTTCCAAATCACGAACTTTACCCTTTAAATCAAAATGAATGACTTGACCAAAAGCATGAACTCCAGAATCTGTTCGGCCTGATCCTTGTAAAATAACTGGCTCAAAAGAATTTAACTTCGTCAGTACTTTTTCAATTTCTTCTTGAACGGTTCTTTGATTTGTTTGGCTTTGAAAACCTGCAAAATCTGTGCCATCATAGGCTATTGTGGCTTTGTATCTTGTCATTTTTCTATTATAGCACAATTTTTATTAGGACTTTATTTTCTTTTTTTATAATGGTTTATCCTTTTTAATATGTATCTTTTAAATTGCTTTTCGTAAAAAAATATAAAAAAATGCCCCACTACGAAGGTGGGGCGAGGTTTGGCACCATGATCCGAGGGGGATTCGAACCCTCGACCGTTCGCTTAGAAGGCGAATGCTCTATCCAGCTGAGCTATCGGACCAAATTGTTTCTGTCAGTAAATTTTTAAGCTAAAATTACTGACAGAAACAAGTTTATCATATTCTCTTATTTTTTTCAATTATTGACTTGTACCGTAGCCATAGTTCCCTGTGTTTGTATCATCTGTTCCATAGCTAGATGTTGTACTGTCATTACTATTATTATAGCCATCATTGTAAGTATTATCTTGTTGATAAGTAGAATCAGAACTCGATGTTGCCGTGGAATCACTTGCTGAGCTAGAGGAGCCCGAACTTGAATCTGATTGAACTGAGCCACCACTTGTCGAAACATAATTCCCTGAATTTTTAGAATTCAAAGAAACAAGATTTCCTTGCGTATCAACACCATAAGTCACCGTTGATTTCCCTTTTTCAGTTACAGTAGCTGACGGAAGATAATAAAAAGGTGCTGTTCCTGAACCAAAAACTGATTCATAAGTAATCAAACTGCTTGGCAAAGTGGTCACTGTTGATTCATCAAGCGATTTCTTCATGATATTTTGCATCGCGAGATAAATATCTGTTGGCATAAATTGATAAGAAGCACCATCAACCATTTGACCAACGCCTTCATATTGAATAGAAACTACTTTGTTAAAGCAATCTTTATAACCTAGTAATGAAGTAATTGTTGAGGCATTAATTGGGATATTAGTTCTAAAATCTTTTGAGGCTTCATTCAAAAATTGTTCATAGCGTGTGATATTATCTAAGGCTAAAATTTTCTTCATGAGTGCTGCAATGACTTCACGTTGGTGAGCTGCCCGACCATAGTCACCATTTGGTAAATGATGTCGGTCACGGGTATAAACTAAGGCTTGGTCACCATTAATATGTTGTTTTCCAGGTGGAACTTTCGCAGTATATTGCGGCTCTGTATCTGAAATATAGAGAGTTTGGCCTGTGGTATTGTTAATATCAATCCCACCAACATTATCAACCATATTAACTAGTCCATCAAAATTGACTGTTGCAAAACTGTCAATATTAATACCAGTCTGAGCACTAATAGTTTTCATGGCATAACTTACGGCATTTTTTAAACCGTCAGAAGATGACCCTGAGTTATAACCTAAGGGATATGCTGCATTCATTTTTTGCTTAGAAACAATGTTTCCGTCAGCATCTAAAATGTTAGTCATCGTATCACGTTCAATTGAAACCATTGTTGTCGTGTGCGTTTTAGGATTAAGCGTCATCAGAATTTGTGAGTCAGAATTCCCATTCCATGAATCGGAAGTTCCACGCCCTTCGCCTCCTGTGTCAACCCCCATAAGTAGGATTGTTAGAGGTTTAGTTGCCTGAATGACTTGTTCTGTCTTTTTATTCCCAGCATTAGTGTAAGTCATTTTAAAGGCTTTTGTTGTACTGTTCAGAACGGTTAATGTATATCCGCCTGCAGCAATTGCCGTTACTAAAATAATACTTCCAAGCATGAGAAGTGTTTTTATCCAAAGCTTCATATTAGCATTATATCAAAATTCTGATTTTTCACAACAAAAAAAGAAAAATTAGATTTTAATTTTTCTTTAATTATATTTAATTTTACTGACAAAAGGGTCAACTATTAGTCAAAAAATAAAACATATTCGCAAACATCAATTAATTGACCATTTTCATCTCGAGCGCCCCATTTTTTGACATTTTCTAATTCAAAATCAAACTTTTCATAAAGATGACGTGCCTTTTTATTACGTGCTTGGACAGTTAATTCCAAACGTTTGATTGTTCCAACTTCTTCTACCCACTCAAGTGCATCTTCTAGTAGAATCGTCCCAATGCCATAGCCTTGATAATCTTCTGACACAGCGATAAAAAGTTCCGCAATATGACGTACTCGATAATGATAATCCGCCGTCAAATGCAAAATACCAGCAATTTCTTCACCAACGAATGCAAGAAAATAAGCATTATTATCTTTCTCAGCTTGTTGATTTAAAAAGTCCGTCATTTCTGCTTCAGAGATTAAAATTCCTACTTCATCAATGGTCAAAAAATTACTTTCTGTTCCAACCTTATTGAGAAATTCAATGACTCTAGAACTGTCGGCGCCATTTGCTTCTCTAACAATTAGCTCTGTAGTCATAAGTTATTAACGAGCTCCTCATATCTTTTTCCATGTGGTTTCAAAATAATTTCACGCTCTTGATCGTTGACCAAATCTTTAGAATACTTATCAAAAATGACTTCCAGATAATTTTCTGGCAAATCATCACCTAACATTTCGCCCCATTCAATGACCGAAACCCCATCTCCGAATAAATAATCATCTAAATCAAAACTATCCGGGTCATCACCAATGCGATAAACATCCATATGATGGAGCGGCAAACGTCCTTCCAGACTTCTGACAATTGTATAAGTTGGACTTTTAACCATTTGATGAATATCTAAGCCCAAAGCCAAGCCTTTGGTAAAAGTTGTTTTTCCAGCCCCAAGCTCGCCAGTTAAAACAATAACATCTTGAGCCTCTAATTTTCTTCCCAATTTTTGTGCAAATTGTAACATTTCTTCTTCGTTAAATTTCATGATTTTATTATAACACATCCCCTAAGACACTATCTAACGTTTGCAACTGATGAATCTAAAAATAGTCAAACCTTAGAAAATTCCAGTATTGCCACTTGAAAAAGTTTATCTCCTTCATTATCACAGTCTTTAAAATAAAAGCTGTCAGTAAATTTTACTGACAGTTTTTCAAAAATTCGGGCAAAATAAAAAACCTTAAATGGCTTTTTATCTTCTTCTGCGACGATATTCTTTTTGTTGTTTTTTATGATTTTTGAGCAATTCATCCGCCTGCATATTAATTTGCTGAGTTTCTGTCAGTACTTTTTCTTCATTTGGTGCTTTTTTAGAACTTACTGATGGCTCAGCTGTCATTGAATTTGAAGGAGTTTTCCCATTTTTAGAAACTTGTGCCTTACTGACAGGATTTTTCTTCTTGCCACGACCACGCAGATGACGCACAAAGGCAATAATTCCCCCAATGATTGTGACTGATGCTGACAAACTGGTCAATGTCATCAAAAGAATATTGTTCCCTTTTGCATTATTGTTGACGGTTTCATTAATAATTGTGGTTGAATTTTTAGTTTCTTTTTGACTGCCAGAATTTTTATCTGTTGAACTATCTCGATTTTCTACTACCGGAGGCGTTTGATTTTGCCCAACATTATCTGTCTGATTTTGAGCAGTTGTACTTGTTTGTGTTTGATTTTGACTTGTCGAATTCGTTCCTTCAGAGGAACTTGTATTTTGCGAACTACTGCTAGCTGAACTTGCTGAATTTGAGGTACTTGAAGTCCCTGTTGAGCTTTGAGCTGTTGCATCTCCTGAACTTGCTGAAGTCCCGGTTGCCGTTTCTCCATAAGCAATCGTTCCAAAATTAAGCAAGGATATCAGACCTATACTATAAATAATTTTCTTCATAATCAAATTCTATGATAGTTTTCTTAAACGAACTTAAAATTTATTAATGTAATAAATAAACAACGAGGTACTTTGATATTTCTTTCAAATATTTTTTGGTACAATAAGCTTATGAATAAATCAACGTTTTCTTTAAATGATACTGCATGGGTTGATTTTTATCAGCTCCAAAATCCTCGTCAAAACGAAAATTATACTTTTCCTGCTATTATTATCTGCCCTGGTGGTGGTTATCAACATATTTCACAAAGAGAATCTGACCCTCTTGCCTTAGCTTTTCTCGCCCAAGGTTATCAAGTGCTTCTCCTTAATTACACCGTGATGAACAAAGGAACAAACTATAACTTTTTATCACAAAATCTTGAAGAAGTTCAAGCTGTTTTTTCTCTGATTCATCAAAATCATAAAGAATGGCAAATCAATCCTGAGCAAGTTTTCTTACTTGGTTGCTCTGCCGGAGGTCATCTGGCCGCTTGGTATGGTAATTCTGAACAAATCCATCGACCAAAAGGAGTTATTCTCTGCTATCCAGTGACTTCCTTCACTTTTGGTTGGCCTAGTGATTTGTCACATTTTAATTTTGAAATTGAAAATATCTCAGAATATAATATTTCGGAAAAAGTCACTTCCTCAACTCCTCCAACCTTTATCTGGCATACGGCTGATGATGAAGGTGTTCCTATCTATAACAGCCTTAAATATTGTGATCGACTCTCAAAACATCAAGTTCCTTTTGAAGCTCACTTTTTTGAATCTGGACCTCATGGTGTCTCTTTGGCTAATCGGACAACCGCTCCTTCTGATGCCTATTGTCTTCCGTCAGTACATCGCTGGGTTTCTTGGGCTTCTGATTGGTTGGAAAGACAAATCAAAAATTAAAAATACCACTCAAAAGTGGTATTTTTTATTCGTTTTATGTGATTTATTAATTACGAATCATTTTTGCTTTTGAAGCCAAACTTCTTTCAAAAATTCTAAAGTATAATGTGAAGTATCAGGCACAATGACGATATCATCTCCCAAATCTTCTGGGCGCCCTACACCAATTGGTAAAGCCCCTGAATCTTTGATGGCTTGAATTCCAGCTTGAGAATCCTCTAACCCAATTGATTCAGAGGGTGCAACACCCACTGCATGTGCTGCTGCAATAAAAATATCTGGTGCTGGTTTTGATGCCGCAACCTCAGCCGGATCAGCAATTGCATCAAAATATCCAGTTAAATTCATTCTCTCTAATAAAAATGGACCATTCTTAGAAGCCGACGCTAAAGCAATTTTTATTTTATTTGAACGTAAATCTTTGAGTAATTGTAAAATTCCAGGATAGACATCGGCTGGCGACACATCCTGAATCATTTTCACATAGTTATCATTTTTTCTCTTAGCAAGTTCTTTAAATTCCTCAGCTGATACTTTTTTATCAGCTAAATCTAGAATTTTCTGAAGCGAGTCTTCTCGTGAGACCCCTTTTAATTGCTCATTAAATTGGCGGTCAACACCATTAATGCCAATTTCTTCAGCCAAAGCTTTCCAAGCTCTAAAATGATACTCTGCGGTATCTGTAATTACACCATCTAAATCAAACAATACTGCTTTAAACATCTTTTTACCTTCTTTCTTGTCATTTTAAAAATATATTTTTAAGCAATGACTTTCCAAAATTACTGACAGAAATTCTGTCAGTAATTTTTTTATTAAAAAATAATTGTAAATCCTTGTATCAAAACTTTATTAAGAGTAAAACCATTTATTTTAAATCAAATTTAGTCTGCACTCCGGCTTTTAATTGAACCTCATCATCATAAACTTTGGTCAGTAAATCCGCCGACGCTGTCAGTAATAATTGTCCATTTTCAATCAAAATTTCAACTTTAGTTCCTCTAAAAATTTGATTAAATTTCAATTTTGTCCAGCTTTTTGGTAAATGAGGAGCAATTGCAAATTGGCCATCTCGCAGACTCAGACCAGCAAATTCATTTTGAATCACCTCAAGCGTTTCGCCCATGACCCCAATATGAACCCCTTCAGCCGTTGTTCCCCCTTGAATATCATAATAATCACTGCCAATTGCTGTAATCAAGAAATCCAACGCTTCATCAAAATCCCCTAATTTCACATCAATCCCAGCAAAAACCGGACGTGAAGTCGTTGAACCGTGAACAGTCCTAGCAAGATAATAATCACGGTTGACTTTCAACCAATTTTCGGGCAACTCATAAGCCAATTGTTTGACCAACTTAGTCACATGCTCCTGACCCAAATTGTAGATTAACATCAGCGTATCAGCCTGTTTAGCCACTTGATATTCGTCAGGCGAAATGCCTTCGGCCTTCATCAAACGGTCAATGCGATGAATATCCCCATATTTTGCTTCATAAGCTGCAAAGTCCACTTCCTTAAGCTCAAAATATTTAGCATATTGCGCAATCACACCATTTTCATCAATATCTAGATACAGTTTTTTCCGAACTTTTTGAGCTTTTTCAAGTAGTTCCTTAGGAATTTCAAATCCTTTTTCTGATAATTCTGTCAGCCAATTTAATTGCCAAGTGAGCATTAAATTAGTATAGGCATTATCACAGATTCCCCCTTCTTGCCCAGGATAGGCCTCATGATATTCATCAGGTCCCATGACCCCATCAATATGATAACGGCCGTCATCTCCTAATTCGGCTTTATTTAACCAAAACTTTGTCGTTTCAATGATTAAATCTAAACCACCGTCAGACAAAATACTTTCATCTTCTGTCAGTTGTGAGTAAATCCATAAATTATATACAATGGCTAAACTAACATGTCTTTGACGCCGACTATTATCTGGTTCCCATTCATTATTTACTGTATTCAAATGAACAAATTGCGATTGTTCATCACCAATTAAGCCGGACTGCCAAGGAAACATAGCTCCTTTTTCTCCATCAACCTTCGCATTTTCCTGCGCTGCGGTCAATCGATTGATTCGGTACAAGAGCAAATCACGCGCCGTTTCTGGCTCATTAGCCGCATAGTAAGGAAGAACAAAAATTTCATCCCAAAAGATATGGCCCCGATAGCCTTCACCAGTCAAGCCACGTGAACCTACTGATGCATCTAAAAACTGATTAGCACCATGCTGTGCCGCTTGACGAATATGGAAAATGTTCATCCTGACCATTCTTTGTAAATCTTCATGATCTGATTCGATAACAATATCGGCATCTGACCAAACTTTTTCCCAATAATTCGCATTATTTTCTTGAATTTTACTGACAGAAGTTGCTGACAGCTCTGTCAGTACAAACTCAACAGGATTTTTACTTTCATAAGAACTTGCAATGACAATCGTTTTATCAAACTGAACTTCTTGATTTTTTTGCAAATCAATTTCAATTGCTTCTGCTAAAATCTCATCATTCTCAGAATCTATTTTTTGGAAAGCCAATCCATTCAAAAATGATTTAGAAGCAATTGCAAGTTCAATTTCACTTGTTCTTGTTTTAGCAACCAAAAGTCCTTTGGAAATTTTTGTTACTTCAAATTCTTTACTATCAAAAGCCCGATAACGTTCAACATTTTGATTTAAAACTGAGCCATCAGTAAAAGTTTCAATTCTTAATTTACAAGAGAAGTCAGCAATAATTTCACCAACAAAACCAAAATCATGAAAATTAATCGGATCTACAAACTTTGTTGTTACTAAAGTCAAATTTCCTTTGGCCAATTTCACCTGATAACGTTCAATTTGCAAAGCATTTTTAAAATCAATTGTAGCTTGCTTTTCAACTGACGCTTCAAAATCAACCAATTCACCATCAATATATACTTTTATTAATTGAGGATTTGGCCAATTTACCATATCTTCATTGATGACATCATGTCCTGCGACTTCTGTACTCGTCCGGTTGAAGACACCAGCTACGTACAAGCCAGGATAATGATTGTCAGAACAAGTTGACCATAAAGGCGCACCTCGAAGCCCTAAATAACCATTTCCCAATGACATTAAAGATTCTTGACCATAAGAACGTTTCCCTACTTCTTTTTTATCATATTGGATTATCCAATCTTTTTCAGTCATTTTTCCCCCTCATATAAAACTAAAGGAAGCAGAATTTATCAGCACTGCCTCCAACTGAGTTTATTAATTATTTAACTGCATCTTTAAATGCATTTTTTTGTTCAACGCCTTCTCCCATTACATCTGTATCTTTATAACCAAAGAACCAAACCAATAGGAAAGTTGCAACCGCACATACCGCAGTCGCGATCCAGAAAAGCATCAAGTTACCCGCAGGAGCGTGATGTGTCAAAGGATTAGAAATAAAGTTAGGGAAACCAATCAAAGAACCTGAGAACCCAAACATTTGTAATCCGCCAAATCCAGCAACACCTGCACCAATCGCGGCACCAATTGAAGACATGATAAAGACACGCACATATTTCAAATTAATCCCATACATTGCCGGTTCAGTTACCCCACAAAAGGCTGAAATTGCTGCTGGAGCAGAAAGTCCTTTAAGGTCTGCTTTTTTAGATTTAAAGAAGACAGTCAAGGCACCAACCCCTTGAGCGAGCATTGTGAAAGAAACAATCATATTGAGTGAACTTGCTCCAGTAGCCGCCAATTCTTGTGAAATAAGTGGAACAACCAACCAGTGCAATCCAAAGATAACCAAACATTGATACAAACCACCAACGATAATACTTGCAATTCCTAAATTCAATGACAAGATATGATCAATCACAAATGACAATCCAGAAGAAATTGTAGAAATAACTGGACCTACCAAAAGTAAAACAATTGATGCGGTAATAAAGAAAGTAATCATTGGTTGGAAAATTGGACGCAAGGCAAGTGGTAAAACTTTTTTCAACCAAGCATTCAGTGGTTTAGCAATTGCCACGGCTACAATGATTGGGAAAATTGTATAAGCATAGCTTGGCAAAGCAACTGGAATTCCAAAATAACTTGTATTAAAAGTTACTCCAAGGAAATTTGCAACAGGAGCAGCTGCTTCAACAACAACATTTTTACCTGCCGCATTCGTTCCAACATGCGCATTTACCAAGTTAGTAATCCCTGGATTAATCATAAATCCGCCGACTGCAGCACCAATAAATTGTAAAACAGTATCTTTAGGTGCCAATTGTTTTGCCGCTGAAAAGCCAACCAAAACAGGTAAGAAGTAAAAGGGCGTCATTGCCAGTGTTGAAATAATGACATAAGTTGAACTTGCAGGATCAATCACTTCGATTAAGCGATTTCCCTTAACAAAGATACTAAGTAAACCATTAATCATCCCACCAGCTGCAAGTAAACCAATAATAGGAATCATTGACCCAGTAATTGTTCCAATGACCACTTGGAAAGCATGAACAATCGGATTTTGTTTTTTACCATTAGCTGGTGCTGTTGCAGCGACTGCTTGTGCCGTTGCGTCATCATCAACTACCGAATCACCAAGTTGTTCAACAACTTCATCATAAACATCCTCAACGGCTTGTCCAATAACCACTTGATATTGATTCAAGTTTGAATTATAAACGGCGCCTGCCACACCAGGTAAGGCTTCAATTGCCGCTGTATCGGCTTTATCCTTGTCCTTTAAAGTGAAACGAAGACGAGTAATACAATGAATAACTTTTGTGACATTTTCAGCGCCACCTACATTTGCGATAATATCAGTCGCAAGTTGTGAATAATTTGCCATAAGTTCTCCTTTAGCTTCATTATCTATGAAGCATTTCATAATATAAAATAATAATTGACGAGTTTAATAGTCACAAAATCTATATCCAAAGTTCCCGTCATCTTTGCGCTATAAATTTATTGGTTGATATTTTTACTTACTTAACACTTGCCTGACCTAATTCATCACGTGCATTGGCTGAACCATATTTAACTTCAAAGCCAGATAGGACATCTTTAGTATTTGTAAAAATAACCATTGTTGTCTTATCCAAACCAGCAGCTTCAATTTGCCCCCAATCAACAGTTCCCAGCTCATCACCACCATTAACAATATCATCCACTTTAACTTTAATTTTAAATGGTGCCCCTTTAAGAGCTACTGTATCAATACCTAGATGTAAAAGAATATCTAAGCCATCAGCACGTTTAAAGCCAATTGCATGTCCCTGAACCAAAGTTACTTTTGCAGAAACTGGAGCAAAAATTTTATTTTCTTTGGGCTCAACTGCAAAACCATCCCCCATTATTTTCTTTGAAAATACCGGATCGTTTACTTTTGAAAGTTCAATAACTTCTCCAGAAACTGGATTATATAGCCCTTTATCGTCTTTTAATTCTTTCTTTTTTCCTATTCCAAACATAAGAATCTCCTATCTTTTGAAGTTGTACGTACAAGTTAACAAAATCATTGTATCATATAAAAACGTTTTCAGCAAGCGGTAACAATTATTTTTGTGATAAAATATAAAGTATGAAGAAATATGAAGTGATTTTGCAAGATTTAGAAAAAAAGATTTTTAACGATATCTATAAAACGAACGATATTCTTCCGAGTGAAAATGAGCTCTCTGTTAGTTACGAGAGCAGTCGTTCAACAGTCAGACAGGCTTTAAAAATTTTAGAAGAGAAAGGGCTTATTCAAAGACGACATGGCTATGGTAGCATTGTCCTCGCTCATGATAGGCTCCTTTTCCCTATCTCTGGCTTAACTTCATACAAAGAACTACAAACCTCTATGGGTTTCCATAGTGAAACTGAGGTCATTCGTTTTGAAAGACTTGAAATTAACCCTAAACTGTCAGAAACAACTGGTTTTGCCGTTGGGGAACACGCCATAAGTATTCTCAGAAGGCGCAAAGTAGATGGCAAATTTTCAATTTTAGATTGGGATTTATTTTTAGAAAAATATTCCGAAGGTTTAACTCCAGAACATGCTAAAATTTCAACCTATGACTACTTAGAAGATATTCTAGGGCTTGACATTGCCTATGCTCAAAAGGAAGTCACGATTGATTTTGCCTGCGAAGATGACTTTAAATATCTTGACTTAAATCCCAAAGACCATCATGTCGTGTCTGTCAAATCCCATGTTTATCTTGCTGATAATACTCTTTTTCAGTATACTGAATCTCGACATCAAGTCGACCGCTTTCGTTTCACAGAATTCGCTAGACGACAAAAAAGATAAAAAACTCTCCCAATAAGGAGAGTTTTTACTTGATAATAAAAAGCAAGAACAAAATCAGTTCTTGCCTTTTTTCTTTATTTTACACCAATTTCTGCTTCAACAACTTCAACAATGGTATCTACAACATGATTGACCTCTTCATGAGTTGGCGCTTCAGCCATGACACGCAAGAGTGGTTCAGTTCCTGAAGGGCGAACTAAAATACGACCTTTCCCATTCATTGAAGTTTCCATTTCTGAAATTACTTTTTGAATCGCTGGCACATCCATTGCTGATTTTTTAGCTGCATTATCTTTTACCCGAACATTAACTAATTTTTGTGGATAAATCGTAACTTCACTTGCTAATTCAGATAAAGATTTGCCAGTTTCACGCATTACTTTCAACAATTGAATGGCTGAAAGTTGACCATCTCCTGTTGTGTTGTAATCAAGGAAAATCATATGACCCGATTGTTCACCACCGAAGTTGTAATTATTTTTCTTCATTTCTTCAACAACATAACGGTCACCAACCGCTGTAATCACTGAATTAATTCCTGCTTCTTCAAGCGCTAAATGGAATCCAAGATTAGACATCACAGTTGTTACTAGCGTATCTTGAGCCAATTTTCCTTGTCCAAGAAGATATTTCCCAACGATAAACATAATTTTATCGCCATCAACAATTTCTCCATTTTCATCAACGGCAATCAGGCGGTCAGCATCACCGTCAAAGGCAAGTCCGAGATCACTTCCTGTTTCGACAACTTTTTTAGCCATCGCTTCAGGATGAGTTGAGCCTACTTTCACATTGATATTGAGTCCATCAGGATTTTCACCAATAACTGTCAAATTCGCTTCTAAATCAGCAAAAACGGCACGAGCAGAAGTATAAGCTGCACCATTAGCTGTATCAAGAACAACCTTATAGCCTTCAAAATTACCTTCTGCTGTTGTTTTTAAGAAAGCTTGATATTTACGAACACCTTCGATATAGTCATGCAGCATTCCTAAGCCTTGAGCAGATGGACGTGGCAATGTGTCTTCTTCAGCGTCAATCAATGCTTCAATTTCAAGTTCTTTTTCATCCTCTAATTTATAACCATCACCACCAAAGAATTTAATTCCATTATCAAGTGCTGGATTATGGCTGGCTGAAATCATGACCCCAGCAGAGGCACCATCTTTTTTAACTAAATATGCTACACCTGGTGTTGCAATGACTCCTAAATCATAAACTTCAATCCCAACAGACAAAAGTCCTGAAATCAAACTGCTCGCAAGCATTTGTCCAGAAATTCGTGTATCGCGACCAACATAAACTTTTGGTGTACCTAATTCATGTTGACTAAGGACATAGCCACCAAAACGTCCAAGTTTAAAAGCCATCTCCGGCGTTAATTCAACATTTGCTTCTCCGCGAACACCGTCTGTTCCGAAATATTTACCCATTTTTTCTTGTCTCCATTTTTATTATTTTTATTTGACTCTGAAAATTTATCCACTTATTTTTACAGGTGTTAATGTTACTTCAACTTCTTGTGGATCAGCACTTACTCCTGTTGCACGTATAGGAACAGTTACTTTTGTTTCTTTTACAACTCCAGAGATATCCACTGATGCTTCAACCTCGTTGATTGCTTCTAAAGCACTTTTTTCTCCTGAAAGAGTAACTGTTTTATCAGATACTTTTGTCTTAATAGATGATAAAGTCTTATCAAGCGTTCCTTTTTGTGTCACTTTAACCGGCACATCTTTAGTTAATTTATTTACTACAACTTTTAAATGAGTCGTTGAAGGTTCAATTTGTGCTGGAAGAATTTTACCTGTGCTGTCTACGGCATGAAGAGTGACTGTGCCTGAATAATTTTCATTTAAATTAACATCATTTGGTAAAGCAGCTTCAATTGCTTGAATTTTTTTGATGCTCTCTTCCCCGGCAGTCACTTTTACCTTTTCATCACTCACTGAAAGTGAATCAATTGTAAAACCTTCTGGCAATTGAGTTGAATCAGCTTTTGGTGTTACTTCAAACTCTTTCTTCACTTTGTCTTCTAAAGTGATATTCATTGTTTTAGGTTCAATCGTTGCCGTTACTCCGCCAGGCAGTTGTTCAATCCGAATTGGTACATCAAATTTTCCTGTTTTTAATTTGGTCAAATCAACACTTAAAAAGAAATTTCTTGTGTCCGAATTTTCTTCATTAGTGATAGACAAGCGATTATATCCAGAAAGATGAACCGTCGCAGTGCTGTTATAACCACTAACGAAATATTTATTAGAATTATATTTTAATTCTACTGGAACGTTATTAATTGTGGCTGTGTAAACTTCTCCAGACTGATTAGTTCCCTGATTACGGATGGATGTTGCATTAGCATTAAAGAAAAGGACAACCGCAAAGAAAACAGAGGCAAGGATATAAAATGTTTTGGAATTAAAAAATTTATTTGCCATTTTTCTTTCCTCCTGCTTTATTTTTTCTATTCTTTCCTGTTCCTTTTTCATTTTTTTCAACTTTAGGAACTAAAATGGCCACTAGAATATCATGGAATTTTTCTTTGGAAATATCCGCGAAAAATTCTCCATTGTGAGCAATTGAAATTCCACCAGTTTCTTCGGAAACCACTAAAATTAAAGCATCTGAGACTTCAGAAAGTCCAATTGCGGCACGATGTCTAGTCCCAAATTGTTTTGAAATCCCCGATTTTTCGGTCAAAGGAAGATAGGCAGAAGTTACAGCGATTTTGTTGCCCTGAACAATGACCGCGCCATCGTGCAAAGGTGTATTTGGAATGAAAATATTAATAAGTAATTCACTAGTAATATCCGCATCTAAACGAATCCCTGTACTTACAAATTCATTTAAATTTTGCCCTTGCTCAATCGCAATCAAAGCGCCAATTTTTCGCTCAGACATGTAAGCAAAAGATTTCTCGTAAGCTGAAATATGCCCATCAGGGCTACTTTTTCTCGTTGGTGTAAATAATGTGGTTGTTCTTCCTAAGCTTTCAAGCGCTCGCCTAATTTCAGGCTGAAAAATGATAACTCCGGCGATAACCCCATAGGTAATAACTTGGTTGAGTAACCACTCAACTGTTGTAAGTCCAATAAGTCCGGCAATAATTCTGATAAAAATGAAAATAATCACACCACGAACAAGCGTCATTAATTTTGTTCCTTGTACAAACCTAATCGCTTGATAAAGGAAAAAACTGATAATTGCAATGTCTAATATTGCAATAGCAATTCGCAGAGGTGATTCATTCAATTCAAAAATCTTTTGCCAAAACTCAAGGTTAAAAAATTGATTGAAGTCGGTCAAAAGTCCCCCTCCTTTTATATTGTTAGTCTAATTATACCAAAATTTTAAGTGAACTGCTTTATTCCTAAATAAAAATTTATCATCTTGTTCTTATTCCCTTAATCTATCTGTAATTTTTACATTAGCAAAACTGTAATTTTTAGCTGACGAGAATAAAAAAAGTTACTGACAAAAATTCTGTCAGTAACTTTTCATTAGTAATGAATATATTATTTTTTAGCCTCACGTTCTGCTTTACGAGCAGCTCGTCTTGCTTCACGCTCAGGATCAACTGGACGTTTCTTACGTTCTTTTGGCAAAGTAGCTACAATAGCCCCCTCTGATTCAGGATTCTTTTTCGCCAGTGCTTTTACTTCACGTTCTAAATACTTATCTAAATCTCCTGATGTTCTAGCATAACGCATAAATCGTTTACGAGAATCTTTGGCAGCTTTAGCATACAAACTTTCTGCATGCTCAGCATCCACTTTTAATAGGTTACCAAAACGAGATTGTGTCAATAAGAAATCTCTAACTTTACTAAAATCAGGTTTTTTGAAATCAAGAATCATCGGATTTTTACCCAAATCTTCAAGAAGAGGATTATAGCGATAAAGTTGCCAGTAACCAGAATTCACGGCTTCTTTTGCTTCATCAAGTGCTAAATGTATTCCTCCATATAAACCATGTGAAATACATGGAGTATAAGCAATAATGACTGATGGCCCTTTAAATTTTTCAGCTTCATCAAAGGCGCGGATTGTTTGCATCATGTTTGCTCCAGAAGCAATCTGAGCCACATAAACATCTCCGTAGGTCATTAGCATCGCTCCTAAATCTTTTTTCGTATTAGATTTACCACCAGCAGCAAATTGTGCAATTGCTGAAGCTGGAGTTGCTTTAGAAACTTGTCCCCCAGTATTGGCATAGACTTCATTGTCCATAACTAAGATATTAACATCAGCACCTGAAGCTACAATATGGTCTAAACCGCCAAAACCAATATCATAGGCCCAACCATCTCCACCAAATATCCATTGGGTTGGTTTTACAAATTGATCTTTTTGTTTATATATTTCATCCAACTTAGCTGAGTTGAAGTGTTCAGAAGCAAGCATTCCCTTCATTTTTTCGGCTCTTGCTCGTGTTCCTTCTGAATCTTCTAAGTGTTCTACCCAGTCTTTCGCCAATTTTTGCAAATCATCTGACATTTCTGGCAAGGCTTCAAGGACTTGGGCTGCTAATTTTTGACGTCTGGTTTGAGAAGCTAACCACATTCCATATCCGTATTCCGCATTATCCTCAAAGAGTGAGTTTGACCATGCAGGGCCTTGTTCAAACTCATTTGTTGTATATGGTGTTGCTTGTGTTCCACCATAAATGGCTGAACAGCCAGTTGCATTGGAAATCATCATTCGGTCACCAAACATTTGTGTCAATAATTTAATATATGGTGTTTCACCACAGCCTGAGCATGCTCCTGAAAATTCAAAAAGTGGTTTTTCAAATTGACTAGCGGCAATTGTACCTGGACGAGCTGGATTTTCTTTTGTTTTAAGGGTTTGCGCAAAAGCCCAATTGACAGATTCTTTTTCTTGTCCCTCATAAGGAATCATTTTTAAAGCTTCACCCTTTTTAGGACAGGCTTCAACACATAATCCACAACCTGTACAGTCTTCAACAGAGACCTGAATCCGATATTTTAAGCCATCAGCTCCTTTATAATCCATAACATGGAAACCTTCTGGCGCTTGATTCCATTCGTCTTCGTCGACTAAAAATGGTCTGATGGCAGCATGAGGACAAACAAATGAACATTCATTACATTGAATACAAGCTTGGGCATTCCATTCAGGAATTTCTAAGGCAATTCCCCTTTTTTCAGAAGCACTTGTTCCCAATGGTTCATCTCCAAAAGTCATTTTGTTATCGACTAAGGTTTGTACCGAAAGTTCATCACCTTCAAAGGCATTGGTTTTATTTACAATTTCAAAAACATATTTTTTACGAGAACTTTCTGTCGTAAGAACTTTCGTTTTTTCCTCTTGAGTTTCAGCCCAGCTTTCTGGAATCTTTACTTCATGCAAGCCGTTCAAAGCAAGTGCCATTGCATTCAAATTTTGTTCAACAATGGTTGGTGATTTCTTTGCATATTTTTGAGCATCTTTTTTCAGAATCTCATAGGCTTCATCAAAAGGCATAACATGAGCCAATTTGAAAAAGGCGACCTGCATAATCGTATTAATTCTGCGTTCCATTCCGGTTTCATGAGCAATTTTCATGGCATCAATCGTATAAAATCGAATTTGATTTTCGGCAATGAATTTCTTCATTTCATTCGGAAGATTTTTTGAAAGTTGTTCTAGATTCCAACTTGTGTTTAATAGAAATAGGCCTCCAGCTTTCAAGCCTTTGGTCAAGTTATATTTACGTACATAAGTCATATTGTGACAAGCAACAAAATCAAGTGTAGCTGTCATATATTCAGAAGTAATTGGCGAATCACCAAAACGTAAATGTGAAATGGTTAATCCACCTGATTTTTTTGAATCATATTCAAAAGCGGCTTGAACATATTTATCAGTATGGTCACCAATAATTTTGATTGCTGCTTTATTGGCGCCAACTGTTCCATCTGAACCAAAGCCCCAGAATTTCGCTTGAAATGTATCTGCTGGTGTTAAATCAAGGACTCTTGAATTTGTCAGAGACAAGTTTGTAACATCATCATTAATTCCGATTGTAAACATACGTTTTGGTTGTGCTTTGACTAATTCATCAAAAACACTGACGATGTGTTCTGGACGAGTATCTTTTCCACCAATTCCATAGCGGCCACCAATCACTTGTTTAACATTAGAATTGAAAAGCGCTGATTGAACGTCAAGGAAAAGAGGTTCTCCATTTGAACCAGATTCTTTTGTACGGTCTAAGACCGCTACTGATTTGACTGTCTTTGGTAATTTTTCAAGAAAGTTTTCCAATGGAAATGGACGATATAAGTGAACATTGATAAAACCAACTTTTCGGCCTTGTCCATTTAAATAATCAACTGTTTGCTCAATTGTCCCAGCAACAGAACCCATAGAAACAATGACTTCTGTCGCATCAGGTGCGCCATAATAATTGACTAAATCATAATCTGTCCCACGAAGTTTATTGATTTTTCCCATGTACTTTTGAACGATTTCAGGAAGAGCTTCATAGTAAGAATTGACTGTTTCCCTTTGTTGAAAATAGATATCTGCATTTTGATTTGTCCCTGAAACTGTAGGATGATCAGGGTTCATTGCACGGTCACGAAAATCAGCTAATTTTTCTTGATTAACCATTGGTAATAAATCTTGATAATCAATAACATCAATTTTTTGAATTTCATGAGAAGTTCTAAAACCGTCAAAGAAATTCAAGAAAGGAACTGAACCTTCAAGTGTTGCTAAGTGGGCAACTGCTGACAGGTCCATCACTTCTTGAACAGATGACTCTGCTAACATGGCAAACCCAGTTGTTCTGGCTGACATCACATCAGACTGGTCTCCAAAAATATTAAGCGCCCCAGCCGCTACGGCACGAGCTGCGACATGAATAACTGCTGGCAAAAGTTCGCCAGCCATTTTATACATATTTGGAAGCATTAAAAGGAGCCCTTGCGAAGCGGTATAAGTTGTCGCAAGCCCTCCTGCTTTAAGAACACCGTGCATGGCACCTGCTGCACCGGCTTCTGATTGTAGTTCTGTAATTTTTACTGTTGAGCCCCAGATATTTTTACGACCAGCAACTGACCACGCATCAGTATAATCTGCCATTGGTGAACTTGGGGTAATTGGATAAATTACGGCAATTTCTGAAAAGGCGTAAGCAATATGTGCTGCCGCCATGTTTCCGTCCATTGTTTTTTTCATTTTTTTCAAACCTTCTCAGGAGAGCATTTATTCGACATTTTTACGGCATAAAGAGCGGTGTCGGTGTTCTTTATGTGATTTAGTACTAAATCGAAAAAGACGAGAGCTTTCCTAATAATATTATTTTGACTAAGTTAATTTTAGCATTTTAAGCCTGAAAAGTTGAAGCTGCTTAGTGTCAATTATCTTTGACATTATCGTTGAAAAGCCTCTATTTACAAGACCTATCAGTAATTTTTTCACTTACAAACTAAAAAAGATTCTATCAATTAATGACAGAATCTTTAGAGATAAGAGGGCGTAAATTTTAATCAATGATGCGATGTTCAGTTTGAGCATCAAAGAAATGTGATTTGTTTAGGTTCAAAGCCACTGTAATTTTTTCTCCTGGATTGCGGAAATCACGCGCTTCAACACGAGAAACAAATTCAGTTGAACCAGCTCTAAGATAAAGCATAGTTTCTGCTCCAAGAAGTTCAGAAACGACAACTTCAGCTTCAATTGTTTGATTTGGATAGGCTTGTTGTGCCAAATTGCTTGCTTGAATGTCTTCTGGACGAATTCCAAGAATCACTTCTTTTCCTTCATACCCTTGTTCTTTAAGCAATTTTGCTTTTCCTTCTGGAAGGTCCATATTCAAACCTTCATTATTTGTTAATTTTCCAGAAGCAACTTTGACATTAAAGAAGTTCATCGCAGGACTACCGATAAAACCGGCAACAAATTTATTAGCAGGTTCATTATAAAGCTCTTGTGGTGTTCCGATTTGTTCAACACGACCAACTGTCCCTGTTTTATCAGAGTTTGGTGATGATGACATAATAACAATACGGTCAGCAAGAGTCATCGCTTCAGTTTGGTCATGGGTTACATAGATTGTTGTCGCTCCAATTCGACGGTGAATTTTTGCAATTTCTGTACGCATTGAAACACGAAGTTTAGCATCCAAGTTTGACAAAGGTTCATCCATGAGGAAAACCTTGGCGTCACGAACAATCGCACGTCCCATTGCTACCCGTTGACGTTGCCCACCTGATAAGTCAGCAGGTTTACGGTCAAGTAAATCAGAAAGACCAAGAATTGTTCCAGCTTCTTCAACACGACGTTTAATTTCATCTTTTTTGAACTTACGAAGTTTCAAACCAAAGGCCATGTTATCAAAAACGGTCATATGTGGATAAAGCGCATAGTTTTGGAAAACCATGGCAATATCACGATCTTTTGGTGCGACATCATTCATGATTTTACCGTCAATTTTAAATTCGCCTTCGGTAATATCTTCAAGACCAGCGACCATTCGCAATGTTGTTGATTTACCACAACCTGAAGGACCAACGAATACAATGAATTCTTTATCTTTGATATCAATGTTGAAATCTTCAACTGCGTATTGCGTCGCATTGGGATATTTTTTGTAGATTTTGTCTAAACTGAGTGTTGTCATTTTTTCTCCTCTAATAACATTTGTTCTTTAATATTATTCTACTGTAAACGTTTTCTATTTTCAATCAGTGATTTGCCTAAATTAATTGTACAAGTTGCACATTTTACTGACAGAATTATTAATGTAGCTGACAATTCTCTTAGCCTCAACTAAAATGCTCCGAGCCGTCGTATTTTACTGACAGAAAAAGTTACTGACAGATCTGTCAGTAACTTTTTAATCTTCTTCATCTTCGTCTTTAATTTTATTGGCTTCTTCGGCAAATTTTTGCGCAACTGCTTCTAATGCCAAGGTTTCTTCGTCTCCAAGGTAATGGTCATCGTTGATTTCATCAAGGTTTACATACATATCCAAATGACCTTTGAGATTATCAAATTGAACTGGAGCATCTCCACCATATTCTCCATCTAAATTAAGAAGAATTTTTTGACCGCCTAAGGCTTCAATTTCTATTTTACTTGTTTTAATGTATTCCAAATTAACATCATCCAAATGTTTTCCATTAGCTACAATCGCAAGTAAAGCAATGAGTTCAAATAGATTATCTGTTTTCACCAAAATCAGTGTGAAGAGTCCATCATCTAATTTAGCATCAGGTGCAATCTTTTCAAAGCCACCAACTGAATTAGTAAGAGCGGCAAAGAACATTGAAATATCACCCTCAAATACGCCTTCATCATGAACAACACGAACCGGTGCTTTACGCACACGAGGTAAAAGTTCTGCACCCTTTGCTAAATAGGCCAAATAACCAAAAGCCGTTTTTAAATGACTGGGAACACTGTAAGTGAGTTCTGTCAAACCGCCCCCAGCAGCGATATTAATAAAATACTGTTCATCTTGTGTTTCTCTGATTACAGCATGACCGACATCAATATTTAGAATCTGATTTTTACCAATAATTTCAATCGCTTCAAGTGGTTTTCCTCTTGGAATTTTTAAAGCCCTAGCGAAGTCGTTTGTCGTTCCCGTTGGAACAATAGCTAATTGAGGACGTTTCTCAAAAGGAGAAATTCCAGCTACAACTTCATTAATAGTACCATCACCACCCGCCGCAATGATTAAATCAAAGCCAGCTTCTGTTGCTCTTGCCGCCTCTTTTTTTGCGGAATCTTGTTCTGCTGTGGTTTGATAAGCACTGGCCTCATAACCATATTGCTCTAATTTATCCAAAATATCTGCAATATGTTTTTTTATAATTTCTTGACCCGATGTCGGATTGTAAATCAATCTCGCCTTCATCATTTTCTCCGAAACCTTCTCTCATCCATTCTTAAAAAATAATTTACTGACAAACTCCCAAAAGAGTGACCCCACCAATTGAACCAAGGTTCAAATTTCTGTCAGTAAGTTTACGCTCTCACTAAAGTCTGTCAGTAATATTCAATACAAATTAGTTTATAAATCAAGCAAATCTTGCTCTGACCAGATTTCAATTCCTAAGTCTTGAGCTTTTGTCAGTTTGCTACCTGCTTCTTCTCCGGCGACTACCAAATCCGTTTTCTTAGAAACAGAACCAGAAACATTTGCTCCCAACGCTTCCAATTTTTCTTTTGCTTCTGAGCGCTTCAAAGTCGTCAATTTACCTGTTAAGACAACTGTCTTACCTGATAATATTCCTTCAACATTAACAGCACCTAAATAATCAAAATTTAAACCAGCATTTTCAAGTTCATCCAGTAAAATTTTTGCTCCGTCAGTTTCAAAATAAGAAACGACAGCCGTAGCAATGACCCCACCTAAAGACGGAATTTCAGAAATTTCTTCTTCTGTTGCTTTAGAAAGCGCTCGAAGATTAGCAAAACGTTCCAAAAGTAATTTAGCCGCTTTACCACCAACATGACGAATTCCTAAACCAAATAATAATTTTTCCGCCGAATTTTCACGACTCTGCGCAATTGCTGACACAATTTTTTGAGCCAAAGTTTCTTTGACCTTATCTAATGTCAGTAAATCTTCAATCGTCAATTGATATAAATCAGCAACATCAGCCACCAATTTTTTATCAAAAAGTTGTGAAATGACTGACGGACCTAAGCCCACAATATTCATAGCATCACGACTAGCAAAATGAATTAGTTTTTCCCGAATTTGCGCCGGACACAAGGGGTTAACACAGCGTAAAGCCACTTCATCTTCAAAATGAATTAACTCCGAACCACACTCTGGACATTTCGTTGGAATTTCTAAGACTTCAAGACCTTCTGGCCGTTTATCCAAAAGTACTTTCCCAACCTTCGGAATAATATCCCCCGCCTTATAAATCAAGACATGATCGCCAATACGGATATCCTTTTCTTCAATATAGTCCACATTGTGCAAAGTTGCTCGAGCAACCGTTGTCTGTGCTAAAAGAACCGGGGTCATATTTGCTGTTGGGGTGACAACTCCTGTCCGACCGACAGTCCAGTCAACAGACAAAATTTCTGTTTCTGCTTGTTCAGCTGGAAATTTGTAAGCAATCGCCCAGCGCGGTGCCTTAACCGTAAAACCTAATTCCTCCTGCTCAGCAAGATTATTAACTTTTACAACAACCCCGTCAATGTCATAGGGCAATTCGTCACGCAGACGGGTAGCCTCTTCAATAAATTCCCAAATTTCATCCATATTTCGAGCAAATTTACGTTCAGGATTGACTTGGAAACCAAGTTCTTCAAAATATTCTAAGACTTCTTCTTGAGTGTCATTGGTTGCTGGACTTGCTTCTTGATAAAGGAAAGTTGCAAGACCACGTTTGGCAACTATTTTTGTATCAAGTTGACGTAAAGTTCCAGCTGCCGCATTTCTTGGATTAGCAAAAGGAGCCGCTCCTTCAAGTTCACGCTCTTTGTTCAGTTTAGCAAAATTCTTACGTGGAAGATAAGCTTCACCACGTACCACAATATCAATTGCTTCTTTAAGCTTTAAAGGAACATCTTTGATTCGTTTCACATTTTCTGTGATATTTTCACCCGTTGTTCCATCGCCCCGAGTCGCTGCAGTCATAAGCAAACCATTTTCATAATAAAGAGACAATGAAAGACCATCAATTTTTAATTCACAAATATACTCTGGATTAGCAATTTCCTTGCGAACTCGTTCTTCCCAAACTGCTAATTCTTCACGCGAAAAAACATCCCCTAAACTATAGAGATTATAAGGGTGTCTAAATTTAACAAATCCGTCTAAAATAACCCCACCTGTTCGGTGCGTTGGAGAATCCGCTCTAGTAAGTTGTGGATTTTCAGCCTCCAATTTTACCAATTCTTGATAGAGTCGATCGTACTCACTGTCTTCTACCGAAGGCTCATCTAAAGTATAATATTCATAAGCATACTGATTTAATTTTTCCGTAAGCTCTTTAATTTTTGACTCGATATTCATAGCTCCTATTTTAACACAAAAGACCAGTCAGTATGATTACCGAAGCACATCAAAAAGGCAAATTTCTATTAAAAAAATGGTGTAATTTAAAACAAAAAAACTTGCTTTTCCAAGCAAGTATCTTTTTTTATTAAGGCGACGGTCGCCCTTTTTCACCTATAAACCGCAAGGGATAGGCATGTTTTGTCCCTATTTTGTCCCTACAAAAAATGCCAGCTGATTGCTGACACCCATGTTTAAGACTTTCATTATATCATATAAATTATTTCCCAGTAAAAAATGGAATCCAATCTCTTATTTCTTTCGCAACAGAATATGCCTTTGCAAACTTAGAATTTTCCTCTAGATAGTCTTCACCTTTTTCAGTCAGATGCCCCCACATGGAAATTGTGTTATCAGCATAATTGTTTCCAACTATATAATCTTCTCTTGAAAGAAACCTACCCTGTTCTAAAATATCCATTTCAGAAACTTCTTCATTTTGTAACTCATTAAACGGGTCTCCATCTTCATCTAATGTTTTTAAAATTGCGTAACGTAGTTTTTTCTTTTCCATAAAATCTCCTTTTATATTAGTATTCACGCTTTCAATTATATTTTACATTTTTCCAATACTTTGTCAATACTATTATTAATAATAAAAAAAGCCCTGACCGAAGTCAGGGTTAATTTTATAGTTTATTCGCATTCAATCGTCTTTGTAATTCTCGTACAGAATCAGAAACTGGGCTAATCGTTCCATCTTGAGTTGTTCCAAGGTGTTTCTGTAAAGCTTTAATTGTACCTTGACCGAACAGTCCGTCTTGGCCAATTCCTAAGAATCTTTGCAATGCTTTGACCACGTTTGAACCTGTCAGTGATGAATCGAACTGAGCCGCATAGATATTTTGATTAAAGGTTTGTTTGTACTGGTGGCTGATTACGCCATCTTTACCTGCAGTATCAAAGTATTCTTGCAATCGTTTAACAGTCGCATTACCAAATTGTCCATCAACATTTAAGGTAACCATTTGAGGTTTGTTGTCAGTATTTCCTGAACCTGAGCCAACGATTCTGTAAAAGTGATGTGGCAATCTTGTACTCATGTATGCATCATTTGTATCAACCGCAATTCCATTGTGAGTGTAAGAGCAGTGAATGAATGAGCCATTGCTTAGAAAAATACCCGTGTGTCCGTCTGAACCAGCAGAACCTCCTGGAGTACCTGAGATGAAGATATCGCCACGCTGGACTTCTCCACGACTGATTTCTTTCAGCTTTGTTCCTGACATTCCAAACAAGGTTTCAGTATTTCCCATTGAGCCTGCTGACAGAAAACCACCGGCAATCATTGCAAAGAAAACTGATGAACTACAATCATAACTACTAGGGCCCATTCGTGAAGTCATTGAGTAAGTGACTTTACCTTTACGAGCTTGCATCCAAGCTATCATATTTTCAATACTTGACATTATTCGCCTCCTTCTGTAAATTCATGGTCCATGTCTTTATAGATATTTGGTTGAACTTTTACATTAGTTTTAACCAAGCTTGCTGTATCATCACCAATGGTTAAACTTCCGATTGAAGTCAAGATTGATATTAAAGTTGCAAATCCTGCAATACTTAATGCTTGAACCCAATCTACACCAATTAGTCCCGTAGCTCCAGCTCCCAATGCACCAATCATCGCTTGTGCAAATGTTTTAATCGCACGTTCTACTAAGTCTTTAAAAAATGTTTTCATGTTCTTTCTCCTTTTTATACTTTTCGTAAATTTCATGAGCATAATGATTTCCGCCCAAAGATGTATATTCATCAAAAATGCCACTTACAATTTGTAGTCCATAATCATGATGAATAGCTTCTCCCAATTCAATTCTTTTTATTTCTTGACGCATAATTAAAAGCTGGTCTTCTTGAGCCTTATCTCTAAGTTCCTGCTTTTTATTTAATATTCGATAACCACTCCCAATAATAATAGAAACCACTGTTATCGCTCCCCAATTATCAATAACATCTTTCACGACAACTAAGGCATGTTGTACAAATGAATTCATAACCCCTGCTTTCTATTTTTCTGGCACTTCATAAGTGGCCAGTTTATTTTTTGAAGCCTCAAACGCTTCTGATATTAATTCATTTAGCTCGTTTTTAGCTTCTTCTGAATCATGAAAATCTTGAGGGATGTTAATTGTTAATTGTGCATCTAATGTTCCAGTTTCATAAGCATTAAAGCTAAAATTGGCAACGATTTTCTCACCAATAATAATATCGGTAGATTCTTGAGTTTGTTTGTTCTTTTTCATTTTTTCTCCTTCTAACTCGGTAACTCATCTTTGGTTATCCAAAATTGAGCTGATGACAAGATATAATCGTTTGTTGTTATATTTCCACTACTAAACAAATCAATAACTCCACTTGGGTGCAGTAAACTCCAAGAAAACTTTGAACCGTTACTTAAATCGTGGTTATAAATTAATACATCCTCTACTGGGCGATATCCTGATGGCAAAGTAGCAACATTTCTAAGCCAGGTTCCGTTTGCTGGTGCTATTGTATAACGATTTTGACTAGTAATTGTGACATAACTCCCATCCCTTGTTAGAGTCACATTTCTACCATATCCAAAATTTACAGTAGCTTTTTTAGAGCTTTGATTAACTACACCCACGACTGTTACATCGCCTTGCAAAACTGTTTTACCAACTACCAAAAGTTCAAAATCAGGTTTAGCAGATTCTAAAATCAAAGTAACTGAATTAGATTGAGTGTTATTGTTATTTACTCTAAATGAAACTGCTTTTTTAGCTGGGTCGAAAACTTCTTCATCATTAGAGATTGTATTATAATCAGCACTATAGAAATTCAAATTGCCTGAATCAAGAGTATTTCCTACACTCGTGTTAGAATACCCTCCAGGAACTGATGGGTCAGGTTTTTTAGATACACCCCAGGATTTAACAGTCCCATCTTTAACAGACATGCCAGTATCTCCTTTTTTTAGAGTAAATGATCCTGCAGTTACGTCTCCTAATGCCGTTAATGTATCTGTGATAATATTTTGTGCATTAATAAGATTAATAACCCAGTTTTTACCATTCCAATAATACTCAGTATTTGGTTGGATGTTAGTTCCGTCAGAAGCATCAATTGCTGTAATTCCAGAATACTTCCATGTCAAACCTACAAATTTTGTACTCGGCTCCTTATCAGAAACAATTTTACCTGGATTACCATCCGAACCATTCTCCCCTGAATCTCCATAGACTGCTTTTTGCTCCACAATATCTTGTGTTAAAGGAGCTTGGTTGAAAGTTGTTCGAGTAATAGACCAAAGGTATTTATTAGTAGCGGTCATTTTTGGCTGACTCGTTTGCCAAACTTCATCTTCCCAAGGATTGACAGGAATTGCAGCAGTTTGCGTGAGCTGATACTTCTGTTCAATACCAGTCACTGATCGTCCATCTGTACCATTTGTCCCGTCTGTCCCATTTTCTCCATCATTTACGTTGGTTATCGTAACCGAAGCATTACCGACTACTTTTTCATTAACAGTAGCTTTATAAGCATAGACCGCTTTTCCATCAATTCCACTGGCATCCACGGTTATTTCTTGAACGTTTGCTACAAGAGTTCCATCCTTTCTCCACTCATAGCTATCGGCTTTAGTTTCTGAAGAATCTGACCCGAAATAAATTCGAGCAGTTAAGGTCGTTGATCCCTTACCATTCTTAAATTGTAATCCGTTAGTAGTTTCTACTTCCGCCTTATAGGGTGTATTTTGGTCAACTAAATCTTTCATTCTGCCATATAAATCGGCAGAAATTTCACTTTTTAATTTAACAAAATTAGTAAAGGTTATTTTATTATCATGAGGATTAGTGAAACTTATTTCTTGCTCACTTACCCTTGCTGACAGAATTAAACCACCTTCTGACTTATCGAAAGTCTTGTCTTGAACAATAATCGTATCACCAATATCAAGCTTGCGGTCATTACCTAAAGCGCTTGTCACTGCGTTAACCGCAACTGATACTTCATAAGTCATTTGAGGATAGGCATAGAGTTTGAATTGGCTCACAGCATAATCCCACAAACTATTTGCAGAGGTAGCTTCTATACTTAAATTTTTGCGAGTATATCTGTCTGAACTTGAGGATTTCAGCTGTGACGGAAACATGTCCCTAGACAACGGTGCATAAGCTGTATTATCTCCAGCATTCTTATAGAATTCCAATTGACCGTCAGAATTATAATGCTTACCCTCCACTGAAAGCCAGTTAAATTTATTTTTTGAATCTGTCACTGTTGTAGCGTTGAAAAACGTGGATGTACGATCTGCTTTTGAAGTAATTCCCGCAATATTTTTCCCATAGTATAAAGTGACATCTTTTCTCTTTTGCCCGACACATTCTTCTTTGTAAAGATCGATAGTGATGTTTTGAAGAGTTCCGTCATTTTTTAGTTGGGTTCTGAACTGAAATTCTGCGTTAAAGCTATTGCAAATTGAAATAATTCTAGCAAGTTTAGTATCTGTGCTATCAAAAGAAAGAATTGGATTTGAAGAATCTTCATCATTAAGCGGAAAAGGATTGTTCCCAATCTCTACAAAATCATCAGTGATTTTAGCTACATTTTTTAAATACCAGACGATACTGTGCCTTTTAGTATTTCCGTATGCCCCTACTTCTTCACTTATTAATTCAAGATTTAAATTCTCACATTGTAAATGCATAGAATAATGATCTTGCTCAATATTTATAATATTAAACAAATAATCTTCCCCATCATAAGTGAAGCTAATATAGCTTTGCAGCGTTAATAAAGCATAAGAACTGTTTACTTTATTTACAGAAAAATCAAAAGTTGAAGTTCCTTCTGCCAGATAACGATGCCAGTTATCGTCAAAATAATGAAGAGCATCCGGTAAATTATTATTAATAAAACCAACCCTTTTTAACGTTGAATCATGTATATTTAGTTGCATTTATAAGTACCTCTCCTTAAAAGTGACTTCAATATCTGGTGGTGTCGCTCCGTCTCCAAAGGTGCAATTAACAACTGACTTTCCAACTGGAACAGAAAATGGCTCTGAACCAGTTATCATCTCATCATTTGCAATAGTTGCGCCCTCTTTGCGGTAAACATTCCCACTTGCCATATCTGAAACAACAACCTCATATTTCCCAAAGTGATGATTATCAGCTGGAATATATTTTGTAGCATCAGTTGTACTATCTATTGTCTTTGTGACATCATTTTTCTGGAAGTTGAAGCTACGCAAGGATAAATTGGTAATAAATTGACCGCCTGCATCTCTTCCTTTAAGCTGCCCTTCATAGATATATACTCTCATGCACTTTGTTTCAGACAGCTCTGGTATAGTAATCGGATAATTTCCGCCCTTGTTCCCAAAAGTGAAGTTAAAGACTGGTCCTTTCTTTTGGATTGTAAAGTATCCCGTTGTTGAATTGAAATAAAGGTTTGGATTTGGTACTTTCCCGTCTCCGTGCCCTCCGTTATTTAATTCTTGCCCTTTTGGACCAAATACTTTCCAAGTCCGGTTGTGATTTCCACCGATATAAAGTTGAGTTTGGAAAGTATTCCCTTTCGTATCATCTTTATAGATACCCATTCCAGCCATCAATTTATTATTTCCGTCAACAAACAACAATTGCAAGATACCAGTTTGTCCTTGTTTTGTTGTTTGTGCGAAAATATTAAAGGTTGAAGTAAAGTTTGCACTTCCCACATCCCCTACTGAATCAGCTGGTATTTCCCAACGCTGCATAGCTCCCATTGCAGAATATACCGTATCTTTATCTGGAGCCGGTCCTCCGTCTTGAAATCTAAGTCCGTCCTGTTTCCAAACTAGATTACCAGCGGTTAAGAGTTGGCCATTTTGAGGATTTGCTCTATCATTTGCTGTTTGAAATTTCCCATCAAAGTTGGATTTGTCACTTATTTTAGCTGGATTCAAAAGCCATTGTGATTCAACTTTTTTTGTTTCTGTTGTAACAGAGTTTGTAAGATATTGTTCTTGACTTCCCAAAGCTTCCACTCCATTTTCACCAGCTATCCCAATATAAGCATTGTCTGATGTATGAGTGAATTTAAAAGTTGGATAAGCGGGTAATGTTCCCTGATTATTAATCAGAATATCTACTGATTTATCAGGTAAGACTGTTATCGAGCCAATATTTTCATCCGTAGTATTGGCATTTATGATTTTCTTAAAACTAGAACTTGGATGAACATCTTCACAATAAAAAGTGAAAGTATTTATTCCCCGAATTTGTCCTGGGTCTGGCGCTCCAATTTCTGATAACGTTCCAACATACACTAGATTTGGCTCATCATCAAATTTGATTGTTCGTTCACTACCTTGTAAAAAGCCTTTTAGTTGCCGATAAGCCACCGCGAATAATGTTGCATCAATTGCTTCTATCTTAAATTTAACGGTCAATTCACGCCCCGGAAGACGTTTATCAATGAGTGTTTCACCATCTATTCCCGAAATGCTGTCAGCCTTATTCAAATCATAATTCAAAGCTTCACGGCCAGAAACTTGAAGTGTGAAATAATTTGCTCCAAATTTTTTCAATTCATTTTCAGGATAAACCCCATCAAGTGAGAAAGCCTCACTTGATAGAAAGCCCGGATTATCTGATGAATCTATCGTGTCTATAAATTCATAAGGCATCAAATGTTTCCTCCTATTCTTTTTTGTCTTGTTTCAGTGGCATCATTTTTTTCTTTCACATATTGAGCAGAACCATAACCAACCTTTTTCCCATCAAGGTTAGAAGTAACTTCTGCTGTAATGTAGATTGGCTGATTATAGCTATAATTAGCATTCAATTTACTTTCAAAATTTGCTTTTGAATCTTGTGCAAAATTTGATAATGAAGACAAATCAGGAGTGACTGCATCCATCATTTTTGTGCTAACCGTTTGAAGTTTAGGAAGCATTGAAGTAGCTGCATCTAATGTTTTATTTGTAAGCTGTTTTGTAGCTCCAACAACATTTGCTGTACTTTTGGTAATACCTACTGCAACACCCGCTCCAATATACCAACCTACTTCATCTCGGAATAAACGAGAAGGTGAATGAATTTTGGCTTTGGCTTGCGCCGCTCTATTTGCTTCTGAAACTAATGCATCCGCAGCGGCTCGAACTTGACCAAGAGCGCTATACATTCCTGTTGCCAAGCCTGCCCCAATCATTGCTCCTACAGATTGAAATTGACCAGCACTTGAAGCAGCGGAATTTCTAACTGAGGAGATCATGCTTTGAACTGCAGAAGTTGCTTTTCCTGTAGATGAAGAGATTCCAGCTACAAATCCTTGTGTAATTTGCGAAGCCCACTCATTACCAGCTGGCGCAAAATTACTTCCCATACTTTTCAAGGATGCCAAAAGGTTATTAACTGCAGCAGCAAATTGCGCTGCTTTACCAGCAATATCAGCACTGAAATTAAGGCCCGAAAGTTTGTCAAGTCCAGCTTGTATATTCGCCACATTCGCCTGAATATCAGTCGAAACTGCTGGAATACCATTCATTGCAGCAACTAGATTTTTTATAGAATTAACTGCAGAAATACCCGTTTGTAAAGCTGCTTGCATACCGCCCCAATTAGCTATTACTGATTGAATGGTTATCCAAGCGCCATCGCTCACGATAGACATGATTGCATTCATTGTTGCAATGACGGCAGTTGAATTTACAACTACACCGCTCAATTCTTGCAGTTTATTGGCAACTGCCATCAAACTTGAAATAGGCTCTATAATTGCTTTAACATTTGCACCAATGTTTCCAGGAAGTGGGGCTGCAAAAGTACTAGAAAAACTGTTAACAATTGACTTGATAGCATTAATTGTCGCAATTACGTTGACTGAGTTTACAACAATCCCATTCATTTCTTGTAATTTCTTGGCAAGTGTCATCAAATTAGAAATTGGTTCTAACATATTTTTCAAGTTCGCACCAATACTTCCTGATAATGGTGCAACAAACGTAGTAGAAAGGCTGCTAACAATAGAGTTGATTGCGTTTATCGTTGCAATTACATTAACTGAATTGACGACAATTCCACTTAATTCTTGTAATTTTTTTGCGCTCGAAGTAATACTTGAAATCGGCCCATCAATACTTTTCAAAGTAGTTTCAATTCCTTGGGGGATTGGTTTTATAAATGTAGTAGAAAGTCCATCAATAATTGACTTAATCGCATTCATTGTGCTAATTACATTCACAGAATTAACAACTAGCCCACTGAACTCTTGAAGCTTTTTGGCAACCGAAGTTAAACTTGAAATAGGTTTTACTATATTAGCTATTGATGCATCAAAGCCTTTTGGAGTGGTGAAATTTAACTTAGGTAAGAAATCAATGACTGATTTAATTGCACTCATAGTAGCTATGATGTTAGTAGAATTAACCACTACTCCATTCAAACTCTGAAACTTTTTAGAAATTTGCGTTAATGGATTAACAATTTTTTCAACTGCTTGCATACTTGTTGATAAATTATCAGAAGGCGCCTCAATCTTGAAGTTCTTGAGTTTATCAAATACACTTTTTATTGACTTAAATTTTGCATCCAGTGCTTTATCGTTCAAATTAGGAAGTGTCGCAATTTTTTTAGTAAGGTCAGCTACTTTAGTAAATGAACTAACTAAATTAGAAGTATCAAGTTTTCCAAAGAAAGACTTTAAGCTATCAAGAAAAGAATTGTCAAATTTCTCTGATGCAAAATCTCGAATCTTATTGAGCACATTTTTTATTTGTGTAAATTTTGAGTCAAGGCCAGAGGAATCAATTACATCCATTGCTGAAAGTTTTTTTACAAAATCTGTGATTTTTTGAAAAGATGAAATGATATTGCTTGTATCAAGCTTGCCAAAGAATGAATTGAACGAAGCATCAATATTATTTCCGACCGTTGATGATCCTTGAGCAGCATTGTTAAGGGCATTTTTTACATCTGACAGCATTTTAAACTTACTTTGCAAATCTGATGCATCAATACTTGGCATGTTATTAACCTGTTGAACAAAATCTGAAACTTTTTTGAATGTACCAATAATATTGCCAGTGTCCAACTTACCAAACCAAGAACTTACGGCTGCATCAAAATTATTTCCACCAGTAGATGAACCTCCAGCAGACTTATTAAGTGCATCCTTAACGTCTGATAACATCTTAAACTTAGACTGCAAAACAGCAGCGTTAATGCTTGGCATACTGTCCAGCTGCTGAACAAAATCTGATACCTTCTTGAAAGTTCCAATGATGTTGCCAGTAGATAAACTTGCAAAAGCTGTGCTAAATACCGCACCTATATTGCCCACTTTACCCATTTTGAATGAGGTTAACGAAGTAGCAATATCTTGAATTTGCTTCAATTTTGGTTTGATACTAGCTCCTGACGGAATATCCATGGAACTTAAATCTGTTGCAAATTTAGCAACCTTAGTTATTGTTGAAGCAATTGCTGAAAAACTGATACTTCCTAAAACTGCAAATGGTGCTGCAATACCACTTAAAAGTCCTGTAAATCCACCTACAGCTGATAAGCCTGACATAGCACCTAGAATCTCAACCAGTTTTGTAGCAAAGTTTTTATCAAACTTAATACCATTTACTGCTTTAATTGCAGTGGCCGAGCTTTTGGCAAATGAAGCTAATCCTTTACCAACTAATGCCATTGTTCCAGCTAGTCCAACAAATACACCAGCACCAATTGCCAAAGCTGCAGCAATAGGAGGGAATAGTTGAATTGCTCCTCCAATTACACCCATTGAAACTCCGGCTGCAAGTAAGAATACACCCATTTGTGCTAAATTCTTACCAAGTTGCCCCCAGGAAACTCTAACAGTGGACATATCTTTGAAAGCTGACGCAACTAATTTCATTGATGCACCAATAGCAATAATCACTCCCATGCTTTTGGCAATTCCGGCCCACCCTGACAGTTTCGAGGTGGCCGGAGCAGTTGGAATATCAGCTACTGCACTTGCACCTTTTCCTCCTTTGACTGCTGATAATCCTTTTAATGCAGCGGTTAATGATTTTATAGCCGTAACGGCTTTAGCCGCCCCATTATATACAGCCAATCCTTTTTGGAAAGCAATTGATCCAGCTTTAAACGCAAGCATAGCTGTTGCAGCTGCTTTAAGCGCTCCGACTACTTGATTGATTTGACCGGGTGACATTTTAGCAATTGCATTGGCAACTGCTTCAATTATTCCAGCAGCCTTTGAAGTTATTCCACCAAGTGAAGTCCCTAAATTTTTAAGTCCCTCCCCAGTTCCACCAGATAATGCTGCCTTAATGTTATTGATAGCTGCCCCAATTGCTGAAAATGCCGTGGATAATGAAGCTATAGCTCCAGAATCTTTAAAACCAGACCAAATTTGAGAAAATCCTTTTCCGATTTTTCCAACAAATGCCATTGCTTTATTTGCGATTTTTTCAAAATCAATTTTATTTATCGCATCAGAAAGATTAGTAACAAATGCAATTCCCTTTTGACTGACTTTGTCAAATATCGGTTGTAATTTATTAGAAAGTCCTTCCTTCAAACCATCGATTGCTTGTCCAACAGTTTTGAACTGTGTGGCCATCTTAGTGAAGTTAGCATTTGTACCAGTTTTAGATACTGCATCAAAGAAATCTTGTGTGGCAATTTTCCCATCTTGGACATTTTTAACCATGTCCTTTGTACTCATACCCATGGTTTTTGCAACTGCTGCAACCCCTGCTGGCGTTTGTTCCAACATGAGTTTGAAGTCCTGCCATTGCACCATCGGTTTAGCAGCCATTTGCGTTGCTTGTTGGCTCAAGGTTTTCATCGCTTGAGTTGGTTCTGCGGAAGCTGCCGCTAATCCACCAAATCCTTTTACGAGCTGACCAGTATTCTTTATACCTACAGCTGCAAGTTGTGAATATGTAGAAGCCATATCAGACGCAGAGTAAATTGTCTGCACGGCAAATTGTTGCATGTCCTTTTTAGCAGCTTGAATATCTTTGGTTGGCATTTGGAGTTGTTCCATGTTCCCCTGGAATACCTGCCACGCTTTGCTTGATTCATCTAAATCCGATGCAAGACTTCTAACTCCAGTACTGACAAGTGATAAACCTTTTGTAATCCCTGAGCCGATGACATTTGCTCCCAACACAGATTTGAATACACTGCCTGATTTTTCCGCCTTAGCTGTCAATGAATCAAGAGCACCAATGCCCGCTTTCAATGTGCTTGTAAAACCTTGGTCTTTAGCACTAAGTGTTGCTGCTAATGAATAACTATCTGACATTATTTTCCTCCTTTCCTTTTCTGATAAATTTTGCTAATTCGACTCTCAAACGTTTCTGCTTGTTTAGTCGTCTCAAATTTTTGATAATCTTTGCTTATACTTTTTTCATAATCAAAAAACTGATTGAATGTTTCAAAGACTGGTTTTGATTTCTTCCCGATTTGTTTTTCGGCTTGGACTTCTCGATTAAGCCACGCTTGACGATGAGCTTTAAAATCTTCATCAACATTTCGCAGCCTCAATGCTTCCATCATGATTCGATACTGCTTTAAAGTTAATCGGTCTATTTCTTCCCAGTTTGTAATCCCAAAAAAACGGTAGCAATTAATTGCTACCGTTTCATAAAATTCGTCAGTTCCTATTCCTGAATCGCTTTTGCTTCTTCCAAGTTCTCCTTGACTTTCGCTACTGTTTTCTTGGTAGCATTCGCTGTCTCTAAACCCTCCATCACACGTTCAAACAGATCATCAAGGTCAGTTTCTGGATCATCGAAATAATTCTCGATAACAGTTGGTGTAAGATTAGGTTTTTGACCAGCATTAGCGGTTAAAAGAACCATTGATAAAGCTTCAACATCTTCATCTAAGAGAAGGGAAACATAATATCGTAACCCGATTTGTTGCTTAATTGATGAGCCGAAGTCAATTGGTGTCTCAATCTTCTTGTTAATATCCTTCAAGAAGCGCATCCCAAAGTTAAAGCTATATGTTTTGTCGTTGATTACTAATTCCATTTTTTCTCCAAATCTTATGTTAAATTGTTACTTCTACTACTGGTGTGCTCCAAGCCGAACCTTCAATATTTGCATCATGTAAAGCTGCTGCTTTTTCAACGTTTGTTGTTCCACTAGGTGCGACTACACCATAAGCTTGAACATAAAACGGTATTTTATCCCCAGCGGTTGCTCCGGCTGGAATATCGGCAGCTGACAGAGTAAATTTCGTTGTTTCTGAATAGCCCATATATTTTGCATCATGTGGATCAGTTGTATTTGCGTCACCATAGTGAGTAAGATAAGCTACAGCACCAAGAGGTGCATCATATGAAATCTCTATATCTCCATTAGATTTCTTAACCCCAGTTACGTTCTGGGGAGCATTAGGGTGTAGCAGTTGTATCTGCAAAGACATAATCAATTTCATCTTGATTTTCTTTACTTACAGTAACTTCCCCTTTTTGAGGTTTACCATTGATTGAGAAGGTACTGTCATAAGTTGCGAGGTCATCCGCTTTTGCAGAAAGTTCAAACGAAGTAAGAGTTCCTTGCATGTACTTACCTTTATATTTCATAGGTGTTGTACCTTCATCGGTTGTTGGTTTTTGGAGGTTAATTTCCCAAATTTCAAGTAAGTCCCCATTTTGACAAGCATCTTCTAAAGTATCAATCAAATCATCTTGAGTTGATAAAATAAGTGAAGCAGTCACTTCTGTTGACGCTGGTTTTGAAGTATTAACGTTCCCATCTTTTGTTGCTGTAGCGTCACTATCTGCGCTTAAAGAGCGGCCATAGTCTGTTTGGAAAATTACAGAACTTGCTGCTTTTGTTTTACGGTCAGCATATTTACGAACCATAAATACAATGTTTTTTCCTTGAACTGCTTCTGGTGTAACTGTATTAGCCATTTTAATTTCTCCTATTATCTAAAAGTTAGTGTAATCATTGCCCGCCTAATGTAAGGCGTGACAGTTCTGTCAATTGTATATTTCATACTTGATTCATTGACAATTAATGTGAAGCCTTTGATTTTACTCGCTTGGCTCAATATATTTTCAGCATACTTTGATAAGTTTTTTAAATCTTCCATTTCAGACCAGACATTCAAAATGAAGTTAAATTTTTGAATTGCTCCACCATTTTTTGTGCCAAGTGCTGTCAAGTCCGAATCATTGAAATCAACAAAAGGATAACCAATATCATTTAGTTGTCGATAATCAAAAACTTTATCATTTCCAACTTGACTTTGAGCTATCATATATAACTTATCATGTAAGTCTTGCCATTTAGTTTTCATTTTAAACCTCTCTAAAAGTAATGCTTTTTATAAATTAGCTATTGAATCTAAAGTATTTTCAATTACTTCATGATTCGATTTAAATCATTAATGAAAACTTTCTTTTGTTCTTCAAAAGCTGGTCTTACAAAAGGTTGCTCTTCTTGAAACCGAGTGCCATACTCTACATATCCAGCATAATCAGTATGAGGTTGAGTTGTTCCCGTAAGCCCTCCGTCTGTGAATTCACTAGTAATTGATCGTTTCATATTCCCAGTATCAACGGGAGCAAGATTTTGCATTTTAGAATTCATATTTACAGTGTTACTTTTTACAATATGCTTAACATCAGAAAGTGTGGCATTTTGTCTCAACTTCTTCTTTAAAGCATCAGCCCCTGTGATTTTCACTTCACACCCTCCCGTAGAATAAATGTATTTCGTTCACTTGGATTTCGATAGGTTAGTAAATACCACTTTTTACCTTCAAACTCAACATAATCGTATTCTGGCATGTCAAATAAAGGCATCATTCTCATGATTTTCGCCCCTTCCTTGACATCTCCAAAAACTTTAGCACTCCTATCGGTACCAACATCAGTAATGTTTGCACTAAATACTGCTTTAATTGGTTCAGCTTTGATATACTCTCCGAGTTCAGGGTCATAGTGTGAGTCAGACGATTCTTTGATAAAAGTAACTTCATCTAAATATCTCAATATACTCTGAACCTCCCAAGCTTCTTATCGCCCTCAGCTTCTTTTGATTTTCGCCATGATTCAATTTCATTGGCATACTCATCAAAATCAGATTCTGAAAAGGTCATGCTTAATCCTTCTTGTGAGTAGGACTGCATGCCTTCTTGACCGATACGATTAAAACGCTTCAAGGAAACGTCCAAAACAATATATTCTAGTTCTGGTGGTACTTCTTTGATATCAGAACCGAGAATCAGCAATAAACGTTCACGAGTGCGTTTTTCGATTACTTCCAGGCGCTCATCCGATGAACCGCCCAAAAGCTTTTTTAAATCATCAGTGATAGCCATAAATAACTCCTTATTATGCAGAAGTTACGGTAACTTCACAAGTAACAGTCAAACCATTGGCTGTTGTTCCAGTAATTGTTGTTGTCCCAGCAGCTTTACCAACTACATTCCCTTGTTTCGGTGTTACAGTAGCAATTGTAGGGTCGCTTGAAGTGAAGGTTACTGTTTTATCCTCTGCATCTTCTGGCAAGACAGTTGCTGTCAATGTTTCGTTTGCCCCAACTACAAGTGATAACGTTGTTTTATTTAACGTTACGCTCGTAGGGGCAATTATTTTTTTATTTTACCTTTAAGAATTGCTTTTTTATTCTTCTCTGGCAAGTATTTACCATATTTTGCAGCGGCTTGAAGTGCTGTTCCTGCAAAGTCTTCTGAATCCATTGCACGAGTCACTTGAATTCCGACACCAGCTACACCAACATTATCGGCAGCGAAGTAAGCTACTTCATCAGTTTGGAATTTTTCATCAGGAAGTTCAGATAAAATAAAACCTTTAAATTTATAAAGTGTTTGTTCATCGACGTTTGCGCTTGAGTTTTTAGCAGTTGTTGCGAGTTTAGAGTCAATAAGCAAGTCATAGACGTCAGCATTAACATAAGCAACCCAAGGCACTGCTGTAGAAACGTTGTTATTTACAAATTTCTTATGAGCATCTGAGAACAATTTAGTCACGGAATCTTCATCAAGTGTTACATCCAACGTTTCGCTGGCATTATCTGATAAGAGTTTACCAAGCAATCCATCAACATATTGGGCCCATGCCACACCCTGAAGTGCTAAACGTTCTGCTACAACTTGGTCTTTGATATCGTTGACTGTGAAATCATCGATTCCTTCATTAATTGCCAAAGGAGCATCGTAACTCACTTGTTTGTTGACTGACTTAACTTCTTTACGTGGTCCAAAGCGTGATGTTTTACCTGTACCAGTTCCAAAACCAACATTTGGGTCAGTAGAATATTCTTGAATAACTACATCAGTATCAGTCACTTTGAGTTCCATAAAAGTTTCATTTTCAGTGACTCCATCTTTTACTTGAAGAACACCACCAAAAGCTCGCAAGAATGCTGCTTTCTTTGCAAAAAGGTCTGGTAACATACCAGCAAACTGTTTTGTGAAATATTTAATTGTCATAATTTAAATCTCCTATTTTAATATTTAGCTGCCGCTTGTTTAAAAACATCGACGTCAGTGTTACCTGGAACACGTTTAGGCGTTGTCCCTGTGTTTCGTGCTTTTTCCCATTGTGAGCGTTGATTATCAAGTAAATTGAGGAAGGTTTTTACATTGCTGTAAGTTTTTTCTTCATCAACATCAACCAACAATCCTAACTCCGCAGCACTCAAAGCAATTCCACTTTCTTTCAACACTTCATCAGCTTGGCTGGTGATATTTGAAATTTTGATTTGTGCTTTAAGGCTTGCGATTTCATCGTCTTTAGCTTTTTGAAGTTCAGCAGCTTTTTCTTCGTCAGATTTTTCTTTAACTGACTTTTTGCCACCTTTTTCAAGTTCTTCAATACGAGCTAGAGCTTGTTCAAGCTGTGTTTTTGTTTCATTTTTTTCAGCTTGCTCTTTGCCGATTCGTTTTTGAAGCTTTTCAACAATTTTGTCGTTGTCAGTTGATTGTTCTTGCTGCTCTTCTTCGTTTGTTTCTGTTTCAGTTTGCGAACCAGCTTCAGACGTCTCATCGGCTGCTTCTTCTGCAAACAGTTGCAAATTAAGGGGTAAAAGTTCTGTTTGTTCCATTTCTGGTTCCTCCTACTCGCATTTAAAGACTTGGGAGTCTGATTTTCTCGTGTTTTATTTAGCGTCCACAACATTCGGAAACGGACAAGAAAAGCGCCTGTCAGTGACAAACGCAATTACATTTAGCGAATTTCTCCTCTTTTAATCGATTTACCGTTAACTTCTCCTGAAGGTTTAAAAGAATATAATTCCTTGTTTTCTTTGAGGTTATCTAGGCCGTCAATCTTACCGTAAAAGGTTACTGTAATTTCAGAAAGATTATCCAAGCCTGATTTAATTTCGATATTTTTTAAGTGCTTTAGCTCTTTTCCGTTAACGATTAATCCATTATCAATTTTAATTTCATTTAAATGGTCATTACTCATTAAATTTTATCCTTTTCTTTTTCTGCGCAATTCTTCAATCGCTTTGTCAGCTTCTGCCCTGTCGTCAAAAGCTTGCTTGTATTCGTCTTGACTGATTACTTTTCTCTCAAGTAAATCATCCCAGAATCCTTTATCATCAACATGTGGTGCCGTGCTACATCTACAGAACGGATGCATGTTTGGTGCATTAATACCAGGAGACATATCTTTAAGCTTGAATATTTTACCATTCAATGCCCCACAGATAGGACAAGCTGATGGTTCAGCAATATACTCATAGCTATCAATATCTGCTTTTTTATAGCTTTCTTCTTGAATAGTTGTTTGAATTCTCGTTGTTTCTGAAACTAGTAATCGTTGGGCGTTGTAAGTGGCATTGAGCTTTCCCTTTTCTGTCATTAGCCTTTTTAGTTGTGGGGCTAGTGCTTTTGGATTGATTCCACCAGTCACTGACCGTATGATAAGTTTTTCAATATCAGCTTTCAATTCAAATTGGTACTGCCAAAGCTTGTCAGAAAAACTGGCAAATCCTTCGGCTTTGTAACTTCCATTAAGAACTGATTCAACTAAACTGTTATAGCCTTTCTTTGGAACACTAAAACCAAGAATTCCGGCTTGTCTTTCAAATTCTGTGAGGGCTGCGCCAGTCAAACTCTTTGAGAAATATTTGTCCAAGTCATCAAATACAGAAATAAGCTCCAGACCAATATTTGCTTTCAGAAGTTCTAAACGATTCACTCTCATGGTTAAGTTATAAAGTTTCAACACTTGATTTGCTTGATGTGAAAAGTCTTTTTCTTCTACGTATTTCTTAGCTTTATTGGCAAATGCTTTGACGTCCATCTTATCCGCACGTTTCATGGCTTCACTAATAGAAATCCCTTGACCATTCGCAAAGTTCTGCCAGTTGGCATTGATTTCTTTTTGAATGGCTTCTTGAGCTTCAAATAGTTTATCCATGATTTGCTTCATGCGTTTTGTGTCATCTTTGATTTGTTGTTCTTGCCAAGCTTTCTCACGTTTTTTCCAGCAATCAGGAGTTTTCATAGGTTACTCCTCTTTATTTCCAAGAACTTGTGTACCTGTTTCATTCTCGCTAGGTTGCTTATCTTGGTCAAACATAGTTATAGAAGAGTCTTCTTTTTTAATTTTCTCCATTTCAGCTTGTACATCAGGAACAATTGAAAGAGCAGATAATGCAGTTTCTTGGCTAGTAATTCCCATAAGAATATTAGCAGTTTCAGCTTGCTCTTTAATGTCTTTAGGCTCATTACGAGTAAAGGTGTACTCAATATCTTTCCATGCATCCCGGTTTGAAACATTCGTACTTAATTCACAATATAATTTGTAACGACTATTCAAAGAAGATTGGAACTTACGTTGAAATGATAGTGCTAAGTTACTCATTGCCTGAAGTTTGTAAGCTAATGAAACACCGCTTGTTGAACCAAAAGATTCATCAGAAATATTTGCAACCATTGTTGTTTGGAAGATTAATTTAGTCAGTCGATCCAATAGGTTTTCTGTTTGAGAATCACTATCAGGTTTGTCTAAGAATTTTACTTCTATCTTTGAGGAAGTTCCCCCCTGACTATTCTGATTCTTATCATAATAATTAATTAAGCGATTATCTCTGATATTTTTAGCATCTTCTTCGTCTATTTCTGCTCCCATGAAAGCCAAATACTGGTCACTGAAATAATCAACATCATTTGCTTTCTCACTAATTGCCTTGTTAAAAGCGTTGACTAATGAAATAACAGATTCAAAAATACTCATTCGTTCTTCGTTGAAATAGAACTCTACAACTGGTAAATCATCAAAAGGATTCGGTGCTTGTTCAGTCATATTATAAAAGCCCATGGTTCCATTTAAAGCATAGGTTGTTTCTTTGGTATAAACTTCACCATACAATTTATAGTCATCATCATAACCATAACGCACCGCAAACAACGGCTCTTGCTTAATCGTGTCATCATAAACCATGAACATGTTTGTGGGGCTATTGTAAACGACATTTGTTTTAGTGTCTTCATCTTGGTATAAAAGCTCAAAAGCTCGACCATAAATACAAGCCATTTTTGCAAGCTCAGATTCTTCATCTTCCATGTCATTCAAATTATCGAACTCTTGTAATTTACCAAGTATCTCTTTGTCCTTATGAGACTTTTTAACTGGAATACCATTGAAGTATCCAGTAAAAGTATCTACAATATATTTTGTAAAATTTACAGTTAAACGATTATCTGGTTTCCATGACTCTTTTGGTTCAGCATTATCAATATCCATTATGCCTCGATACATATCTTTCAAATATTTATATCTAGCAACTTCTAATTTATGCTTTTCCATGAACTTACTAATAACTTCATTTGTGATAGGTTCATCTTTTGGGAAAGTCATTATTTTTGGTGGTTTGTGTTTCACTTAGAAACCTCCTTTTATATTTTAAATGATTTCAATCCAGCTTTCATTCGCTTACCGTTCATTGTTTCAGCAATACCAGTTGTTGCATCCGGCGCATCATCGTGTTTATTTTTACCTTCACGTTGATAAGTCGTCATTGCTTGATAGTATTCTGGGAAACGAGTCCTCCAGTCATTAGGAAAGCGAACGTGCTGTTCTATCCAGTAACTATTGGAATAAATTCGGGCTTCTTTATTATTTCCTTGGAAAAAATCTTCCACAGCACAAGCCACTTTGCCTTGAATCTTATCCCTGACAGAACGAGCAAAAGACCGACCGCCATTGTTGCGCTCTATTCTTGATTCATTAACTCCATTGTTTATTAATTGATTTGCCACTGCATTTTCTGTGTATTCCATTGGCTTTTGAGTGTAAATAATATCTAGCACATCCGCAAAACCATCTGAGGTTTCGCCCCACACAATCGAACAAAGGTAGTCTTTACCTGTGTCTGCAGTATCGCAGTAATTCCAAATCTTTTTATATCCTGAACGAGTATTGTAAGTCTGGAACTCACTATATAATCGACCTTTGACATCAATCGGCTCTTGTTGGTAGTTGGCGCTGGCAATATCAGCCCCCATTGTTTTTACTTTGCGCTTATAATCTTCAAGAGTCAGAACATCATCACAAAGCATTTCATTTGTTTGTTCGTTGAAAGCTTTGAAATTAATATGCTTTACTTGATAGCCATTCTTAGGCAGTTCACGCAAAGCTCGTCCAGCTAAATCTTCACTATGCCAACGAGTCATATTGATTATAATTTTACCGCCTGATTCCAAACGTGAAAGCATAGTATTAACAAACCATTCCCAATGCTTTTCTAAGACAGTCGCATTGTTGGCTTCCTCAGCATTCTTGATAACATCATCGATAATAATAATGTCAGCACCGAAACCTGTTGCAGTACCTGTTGGAGAGGTTGCCAGATAGTTGTTATAGCCGTCTGACAAACTCCAAAGATTTTTAGCAGCATCTCCATACTTAATTGCAGCATCGAAAATATCAGAGTAAACGATTTTGTTCTCGTCAGCCTTTTCTTCTTGAAGCGTATTACGAACATTTTTAGAAAAGACAGTAGATAAAGTTTCGTTATATGAACCAGTCATAATTTTCTTAGTGTGGTCATTACCAAGCACCCACTCTACAAATTTACCGAGCGTGAGAGACTTTCCGTGACGTGGCGGAAGATTCAAAACCAAAACATCATGCTCATTATCATTTAGAAATGACTGAAACTCTTCGCACATTGTCACCAGATAAGCTCTATCACGTTTATAAAAGCTTGGCATGATGAGATTACAGTAATCAAAGAAAAAGCGCTTGGACAGTTCAATTTTTGCCCCTAGCGCTATTTTATCCATCACGACTCGCCAACTTTCTAAGCTCTTCTTCCGTCAAGCCTTCATAAGGATTTGAAACCTCTATCCCTCCAGACAATTCTGTTTGAGTTTTATCTACATAAATTCCAGCAATCGTTAAAATCATTTTGCGATCCTGAAATCCTTTTTCTTTCATAGCATACTTATAAGCAGCATTTAAAACACTACCCGCTTTAGCTGTGACCAAGTCCATTGTTGTTTCATTGACGAGGTTTGAGAACTCCTCTTTTTCCAATGCCTGGTAATATTTATTTCTACTGATTCCGGCAAGATTACAGATTTCTGTGACGGTCTTGCCGATATTTTCAGGATTGATAAGCACTTCTAGTAGCTTTTTTTCTGCCACTGTTGGCTTATATTTGTCATTTTTTGTCATCGTTTTTAACCGCCTTTCTGTAAAAATTTGTATAAAAAAACCTGCCATTTCTGACAGGTAAAATCTAAAAGGAAAAAATGAGTCGTATCATCATTCACTCGTTCACAATACTATTTTATCATAAAAAAACGGTCACTTTTCCCTAATTTTCGGTCACTTTTCCGCTTTTAGCTCTGATTCCTCAGGAAAGGTTTCTTTTGCTATGATTTCATCAATCTTATATTCCAATTTTTCAAAAAACGGACGAATAATATTTTTATAACCTTGAGTTTTTTCAACAAAGCCATATCGCTTGAGTGCTTCTGTCACATTGCATTCATTATGAATATAGACAGCTTTTATGATTTTCCACTGAACTGGATCAGTTTCATCTATCATTTCAGTTATTGCTTGATGATATCGTCTATATTTTAAAAGCTTGGGATTTGCTTCAATCTTAATCATATCAGCCAATACTTTAGGTATTTTTGATACATTTTGTGGACTTATCCACCAATTCGGGTCAAAACCACCTTTAGTAACTGGATATCTTATGTTAAGTAAAATATCTTCTACTTGTTTATCAAACGGATATTCTCTCAGTGCTTTGATTAAATATCCATATTCTGTACTTACTTTCAATATTCACCTCTATTTTTTCAAGTTAATTACATCATTAATCACATCAGTAAGAACTTTATTATTTTCAATTTGCTTAGATAGTTTTTCAAGCTCACGCTGAATATTTCCAAGCAATCCAATTACACCTAATGAAAATAAAGCGATCAAACCAAGTAAAACTACAACAATTAAATTCATTTATTCACCTCACGAACATTAAAAGATGTAAATCCGACAGATATAGATTTCACATCAATTTCCCAACCTGTCAGTAGATTCTTATTGTCATGAAACATCTTTTTTAATGCACCTAATATTAACCCACGTTCTGAATCAAGATTGCTGACAAGAAACTTTCCGTTGGTTTCAATGCTATGCTCAAGACTTTCAAAGTTTAAAGACTTTTTGATTAAAACTATAAAATCTTTTTTAGTCATTCCACTACCTCATATTCTTTACGAAAGTTTTTATCTGAAACTCTCATGATTCCATTCATACCTCTACCTTTTTCGCATACAAGCCAATACGGAAGTGGGTAATTAATCAAAATCTGGCTATCTCCTCCTATGCTTCTAACAAATTCATGGACTTCACTAACTTTCGTTTCCTTTGTAACGTGAAGACATCTATATATTCTTTTACCTTTTGCTATTACTGTCATTTTTTCACTCTCTTCTATCTAAAATAATGCAAATATTTATGATAATTGCTAGTAATGAAAATATTAGTGCTATGCTATTTAAAGTCATCTTCTGCAACCTCCTCAATATAAGCAACTTTGAAAGCTCCGTTGCTATCAGTATGCCAACCTGCATTGCTTTCGATTTCTTGTATTACTTCAGCATAACCTTTAGCTTCAACTGTTTTTGCTACTGATAAGCCTTGTCTCTCATCATTAATAAACATACAGCTGTATAATCTAAATTTTTTCATCTCCACCTCAATCCATATGTTTATCAAGCCATTTTTCAGCTTCATAGTCTTTTTGAAACTGTCCGCTTTGAATATATTCAACTGATTTATTAAGTTTTCTAATGGCTTCAAAATCAATTTCTGCAGTATTATCAGCCATTAAAAGAGCTTCTTTCTTATTCATACCAAGTTTGACAGCAGCATTTACTATTGGATTTGCGTATTCTGTCATCATTCCTCCCTATAGCAGCTGTTAATATCACTTTTAGAAACACCAGAAACTTTAAAAATTTCTAGCTTCTTTTCTGGAGTTAATAATTTACCCATAGATTTTATAGTCAGTAAGGCTTGGTCTCTCATATGCCATTGCTTTTCACCAATTACCATATCAGCAATCTTATCGAATCTGATTTCTGAACCCATATGAGTATAGCTATTAGATTTAAGGCATCTATCCCATAAATCATTAACTCTATCTTCATCAATTATCACGTTCTCTGACTCGTCAAGGTCTGAGCGGTTGAAATCTGAACCATCGAATTTAAGAGGTTTCGGAATAGATACTTTTTTAGCACATCTATCACAAAATTTAACCTCATACATATTTGATACATCTTGCCTATACTCCGTCCACTTATGCCCGAACAGCTTACACAAAAGTTTCATTATTCAACTCCAATTAATTGATTAAGACTTTTGATTTCATAGTCTTTCTTATCTATCTCACTTTGAAGTACTCCTCTAAGCTTATCTGAGTTAACATAACACCAATAGTTCCCCAAAGATAGATACGTTACTTCATCATCATTTTTAATCTCAAGTAAGCAAACTTCAAATTCATGTTTGGCTTTATTCAATCTCTCAAGTTTTTTGATGTTATCTTTCAGTTCTTCAAGTTTCACTAATTTCCCTCCTTACTTAGGACTGCTTGCTTAACATTTTGTAAATATCTGAATTGCTGCTTTGCATATCCTACTTCCTGACAATCCATTAATCGTTTATTTACATCCTGCACTATGAAAAGCGGAAAGTCGAAGTTACTGATAATTTCACTTATTTGCAATGCTACTTTTTCTAGTTCAGTCATTCAAATCCCATATCCTTTCTTATACTCATAGCTTAGAGTTTCATTTCTATTATTTTTAAGGCAAACATAAACATCTTCGATTATCACATCATCATCTATGCTTCTTTTAATTGCTGAAATTGTAACTGGTAAAATATGCTCATAACTTCTTGACTCATTGAGGGTTTCAGCAGTCATCCTGCGTTTTATTCCAGGGGAAATTTTCATCAAATCACCTTTTCTGTAAATTCATCTTTTCGAGCAACTTTTTTCGCAATCGTGATTGGCAAACCATAACGAGCAGCGAACATCTTCGCCTTAATTTTAAACTCAGGTAAAATCATACCTTTCACATCAATTACTTTGATTAAGTTGCCAGCATCATCGTAGAAAGTAAAATCTGGCTTGTAGTAAATTTCTCGATAAGCTTTCCCATTAAGTCTGAACTTATCTTGCAAGACAAATTTTTCTTGCATTTTCATGTTTGGCTCATGCTTATGCAACTGATAGTAGATTGATTCAGCCTTACTATCAAAAGTGATGCCATCAACCGTTACTTTTTTAGCTCCGTATTTGTGGGCCATTTATTTTAATTCCTCACAATCTTCTAAAATTATGAATATTTCTCTTTCCTGTCCATTAATTCCCCAGTTATTGACTTTTGTATCCAACATAAAAGCATTCAAAACTATAGATGGATACTTTCCTTTCCATTTGAAAGATAAATCATTTACAGTGATTTCAATCTCATAATATGCCGAACCATCATCGTTATAACTATTTAACAACTCTTCAAGTTTCATTTTTCACCTCTTCCCAGGTATCTTCTAGCCAGTTCAAGAGCATATTCGTTTGAGCCATGACCAGCGGATGTGAATTATATTTTGTGCTCAGCTCTCCAAGTGAATTTACAACCCAGTTCCAAAAATCATCATTTCCGAACCCTAATTTTATCGCCTGTGAGTTGCACTCTAAAATCCAATTTTTCACATCGTTGAAAAATTTTTCATAGTCCATAATCCTTACCTTGCCACTTCCCAGTTTCAGAATCATAAACAATCAGCCCTTGTTTTTTTGCCAGATTAAACAAATATTTTTTCATATCTCCACTCTGTTTCAATTTCTCCATGAGGAAATCAAGTACTGGATAAATTTGAATAAGCCCATGATCAAAATCATTATATTTTTTAAGTGAACTTTTACGAGGGGGCATTTTATCCAATCTCATTTCTAAAAAGATTGTTCTACGAGCTACAACATGTTTTTTTGAACTTTGAGAAAAGACTTTTTGCTCATATTCCTCAAATCCAAAATTTGTTCCTTGCAAATAATTAAATTCTTTATCAGGTACTAAATAACTTTTAACAATTACCCCTGAACCTACAGCCCATTTCAAAACAACATAAGCTAGTTGAGGAGAGTAACCCACCATTTCAATAATTTGTTCTTTTTCAATAGGAGCAATATTTGAAAAATAATTTATAAAATATTGACTATTTGTTTGTCCGTAAATTCCAAGTTCTTTTTTTCTACCTCTTTTTTTACTCATAACTTTTAACCTCACATTTCTAATTTTTATTTTTAACCCACCTCCCACCGTCCCTGTCAGAATTGAATGACTTGTATAATTTTTTGGCAGTGAAACGTCTGCCCAAAATAATTTACTTGTCAATTCTATTCCCTGACTCTTGTAGAGTAGCTATCAAGCTTTTTTGACAGGTGTCAAAGTGTCAATTTTTAGTTAATTTGACAGGTGTCAAAAATATTACTTTTAGTTAATTTGACAGTTTGACAGGTGGTGTCAATTTAACTAATTTTTGACAGTTTGACAGGTTTGATAAAACTTATAATTTACTCATTACTTTCTAATTTAGTTATCCAACCTTTATCATCAATTGCCAAAGTTTCTTGTTCTTTAATCCAATTTTTTATTGTATTGCGTGTGACTTTATCCTCAAAATATGTGACTATTTCTCCGATTCGAATTTTACCTGTCCCCTCCATATCAAGCGACTCAAAAGCAGTGTGAAGTTTTTCGGTATTCTTCTTAATCCGTTCTGCTTTCTTTTCTGCTGAGGATCGGACATCCGCACTCTTTTTACCGCCTTTTGACCATTTGTTATCATTTGCTCCAACTGGTTCAAGGTCTTTCAGAACTCCAGAATCATCGGAATAATGTAGCGGATAATTGAACCATAGATTGACTGGTTCAAACTTTGGAAACTCTCGAAGTGTTCCTTCAAGTCGCCAAGCGGTCATCAATTTCACAACTCGTTGGACTTGTTCCAACTCAAAACCGGCAATTTCTCTGGCACGTTCATCCCCAAAGGCCAAAGCCAAATGTTTTCGCATTTCAGGCGCTGACAGAAAATCATCCTGACCAATTTCATTAAGATATTCAGGCTTTTCATCTCTGATTTTGGCTGCGTAGAAGTTAGCCACTGCCCTGGCATCTTGTTGTTTTCTCAAACTGTCAGTAACTTCAAGCTCAATTAAGTCAAGAATTGCGTCAGGGTCTCGGGCAAATACTCCAGAACCAGAACTTCGGTCCATAGAAGATTTACCGCCCTGTGCTCCTTTTGAGTGGTGGTGACAGTAAATAACAGAAGTTCCAAGTTCTGCAGCTACCTTGTCAAAGTTATTTGTAAACTTGGCCATTTGTTCCGCATCATTTTCAGAACCTGTCAGTACTTTATAGATTGGGTCAATAATCACTGCATCAAATTTTTCTTTTTGAGCACGTCTGATCAGTTTTGGTGTCAGTTTATCCATTGGAATAGAATGACCACGCATGTTCCAAATACTAATATTCTTTAAATGATTTGGTGGGACATTCATCCCTTGGTAAATATCTTTGAATCGTTTATAAGCTGAGGGGCGATCAAGCTCCATATTGATATAAAGCACTTTTCCACGTTCACAATTAAAACCAAACCAAGGAATCCCCTCTGCAATCGCAATACACATCTCCATCAATGCAAATGATTTTCCGGCTTTTGATGGACCAGCAATAAGCATTTTATGACCTCTGCGCAAAACTCCATCAATCAAAACTGGTGCAAGTGCTGGATCTTCTTTAAACATTTCTTCCAGACTTTCAAATTCTGGCAAGTCATCGTTTAAATCTTCAATCCAAGTTTCCCATTCTTCCCAGCTTGTTTTACCAATGTGAGTATCAATGAGAAATTGTTTATGTTCTCCTCGAACAATCCCAGGCATCCTTGAAAGCCTTGACGGATTTTTATTTTGGCCATCAACTTGCAATCCATTCTTATTACAAATTTTATAGAGGTATTCAACCCTCTTTTGATATTCGGAATAGTTTTGAGCATCTACTTTTACAATTGCATGGATAGACTTACTCCCAGAATAAACCAGCGTTGCAATTGGTAATTCTAACTCTCGCATGATTGCATTTTGCTTTTCAATACTTAAATTATCAGATTCGACCAAAGCATATTTGAAGTCAGTCACATTTTCATTTTTTACCCCTTTACCATCAAGAGGATTGAAACGAATCCATGCTCCAGCTTCGGGGTTAGAATCACCAACAACCCACCCCAAATCTTTTGCGTCTTTATATTTATTTAAATCATTAAGAATTTCTTCTGCTGTTTTTCCATAAACTCCAGAACCACTGACAGAATATTTTCCATCATCTCGTTGCCATGAATTAACAACGTACCCGATGTAATCATCATTCTTAAATAAAGTTTCAATGTACGTTTTGAGTTGTTCAACTGGGTTCCAATTATCATCAGGCTCTCTGATTTCTTTACCTTCAACCCATGAGTTATCAACAATTTTGTAATCACGTTCATAGCTGATTTCATCATCCCAACCAAAAGTTGCCATGCCATCCCCTGAATATGAATGAGGTTGCCAACCATTTTCCTTAGCTTTCATCGTGATAAATGCACCAGTAACTGGGGCAGCACTATTGCGCCCCAAAGAATCCCATTTACTTTCCATTTCTCGTGCATTATATCTGCTGTCAGATTGTGACCAACTATCCCAGATATCTATTCCATATCCTTCATGTTTTAAGGCCATTCCTACAGATATCCAGTCATTATAATCAAGAGCTGATGGTGAAATAAATTCAAGGAGTGGCACTAAATCAAATTTTTCTTCCAAGTTTAAACTCCTTTATATTCTCTCGGATTAATGTCAGCCGGAATTCTCCAACCATTACCCGCAATCCGGTCAATTAGACCTCTTGCTTTATTAAATTCCCAAGTTCCCACATGTTGGAACCCACGACTTTCTAAGAATCTAATTTGTTTAGGTGTAGTTAAACCTGACATTTTTCGTTTATTTAATTTATCAAGTAATACTTTAGCTTTCCCAGAGTTTTCAATTTCTTCTGGAAAGATGCCAAATTTTTCAAGTGCTGCAATTTGTTTATCAGAAGCTGGGGCCATTTCCCAACCAAAAGAGGGAGCATAGTTTATCAAATCTTCTGATTGAATAGAAAGTTCAAACTGTAGAGGATCCACAAGTTTTCGTTTCCGTTTTTTCATTGTTGCTAATTTTTCTGCCAGTGAGTTTTCTCGGTCTTGAACCACTTCACTTTCAGCTTCCTGAGCAACTTCTTCTAAATCAAAGAGTTGTAGCTGATCATCTTCTTCAACCTCAGCCATTTTTTCAGTCATCTTTTTAGCAATTTCATCATCTTTAGCAATCAAGTGTGCTGGATGAACTAGCTCATGACGTTCTGTGTGCCAAAGGAAATCTAAAATTAAGCAATCTTCTTTTCCTTCTGCCAGACGTAAACCACGACCAATACATTGAACATAAAGTGGACGTGATTTTGTTGGTCTCAACATAATGACACAATCTACTTCTGGTGAGTCCCAACCTTCTGTCAGTAACATTGAGTTGCAAAGTACGTTATATTTCCCGTTGTCAAAGTCTTCTAAAATTTCCGCTCGGTCTTTGGATTCACCATTCACTTCGGCAGCTTTAAAACCTTTTTCATTGAGAATATCTCGGAACTTTTTAGAAGTTGCTACAAGCGGTAAAAAGACAACTGTTTTTCTGTTTGAGCAATTTTTGACCATTTCATCTGCTATTTGATAAAGATAAGGGTCTAATGCACTTCCGACTTCACTTGCTTTAAAGTCTCCGGCTGACATTGAAACACCAGATAAATCAATTTTTAATGGGATAGTCATTGCTTTCATCGGTGACAAATATTTATTTTTAATCGCATCAGGCAAGGTATATTCATAGGCTAACGATTCAAAGAACTCACCCAGATTTTTCTTGTCTGTTCTGTCAGCAGTTGCGGTTACTCCTAAAACTTTAGCTTCACTAAAATATTCAAGGACTTTCTGATAACTACTGGCCAAAATGTGATGTGCTTCATCAACAATGATTGTGTCGTAATAATCTTGCGGGAAATCTTGTAATCGTTTCTCACGCATCAAGGTTTGAACACTTCCGACTGTCACGCTATAAAAAGAATTTTTAGCGGTTTGGTCAGCTTTTTCAACTGCAGCTTTCAATCCTGTTACTTTGAAAAGTTTATCCGCAGCTTGGTCAAGTAATTCGCCACGGTGGGCCATAATTAAAACTCGCTCACCTTTGCTTACTAATTGTTTTGTTAAATCTGAGAATGTCACGGTTTTACCCAATCCGGTAGGAAGAACGAGCAGCGTCTTCTTGACACCACTCGCCCATTCTTCTTGGATTCGGTCATTCGCTTCATTCTGATACGGACGGAGTTCCATTATTATCCTCCTCTAAATCAAAGCTCATTTGAGGGTTTGCTTTATCTTCTAATTCAAGTGCTTTCGCCTCAGCATTATAATAATCTTCATCACATTCAAATTTTGCTGTGATAGTATAGTCTTTCTCTTTATATGAGAAGTCTTGACCAATACTTACTAGCCATTGAGAGAAACTTTTTACAGCTTCTGAAAACTCAAATTTAAATTTACCTGTTAGATTTTTTTCTGCAAGCATTTTCTATCCCCCCCTTAAAAGTTATAGCCAGCGCCATTTTGAGGTGCAGCAGTTTGTTGTGGGAATGGTGTTACATTTTGTTGAGGGACTTGATTTGCCACTGGTGGTTGTTGTGTTTGTTGGTTATTCACAGGTTGTTGATAACCTTGTTGTGGTGCTTGGTAACCTGGCGCAGCAGTTTGTTGTGTTTGATAATTTGGTTCTTCTGGTTCAAGATAACGATCTACACGATTATTTTGTTTATCTTCTCCAGTCTTTTTGTCTTTGTAAGGATTAACAATTAACTTGAGTTTACCTTGTGCTCCTAACAAAGCTTGCCAGTTAGGACGAAGTGCTTCGCCTTTTTTCTGTTGACCAATTGAAACAAAGAATTGTGAAAGTTTCCATTTCATTTTTTCATACATCAAGAACTGTTCTTTTAGTGTTGTTTCATCACCATTTGGAGCAGTTACTTTTACAGTAATCACTGCCATATTACATGCTGGAGCTTTGCTATTAGGTCCAGGTGTGTAGTTGCTACGTTCAAAGTTAGTAACGATAAATGGATATTCTCCTTCTGGTAGGAGAGTAAAATTGCCACCCTCGCTATATTCAATCTCATCATCCCAGCCAAACGCTGCCATTTCATCAACTGTATTATTCATGTTTAAATTCTCCTTTTTTAGTAAGCTCTTTTAGCTTTAATTTCTGTGAAAATTTTGTCCCATTGAGCAACAAGCCCACCTTGTATCAAATCATCTGGATAATCTTTGACTGGCATTTCATAAGGTCTAAAGCCTTTTTCTGCTACCAATCTACGAATTTCTTCTTCTGTCACTTCATTTACTGACATCAGTTGAGCCAATTCTTTTGGTATTGCTGGATCAATGATATTTGGTTCACGTCCAAAATTGTTTTCTTGAGGTGTTTCAACCGTTGTTGCTGCAGTTACTTGTTCTTGTTGAGGTTGCTCAACTGGTGGCTGCGTTTGAGTTTGAACCGGTGGAGCGACTTGTGTTTGGAAAACATGAGCAATTGCTCCAAATTCAAAGGGTAGTTTATCTGGTAATCCATGACGATTTTTAGCATCCCAAGCTGGATGATGTGTAGTGAACATGACACGTTGACCACCAGTAGCTTTTTTTGATTTGGTTTTACTGTCAGTAACAATTGTCGTTTCATAATTCGCAAACAGTAACATATCAGCCCATTCTTTAAGCAAGGGAGCACATTGTTTTGAAAGCTTTAATTGATAACGGTCAAATGCTCCCATTTCATCCGGTTTTTCAAATTTTTTAATATCCGCATGAGCTGTAATTACGACATTGATTCCAATTTCTGTCAGTTCAGATAAAAGATTGAGCAATTTTCCAAACTTCTCTTTGACCATTGTGTAGCCTTTACCATACCCAAAGTCTTCAATCGACTGTGCATTAATATCACTAGCAATAATAGCTTGATTGGCTAATGTTTCCGCCCAGTCTGCTGTATCAAGAACCAAAGTGTCGCACATTTGAGTCTGCTTGATGTAGTTCACTTCATCAATTAACATTTGCCAGCTAGTAGGCTTATCCATTCGGTTGACATTCATGTTTGAGGTTGACCCCTCTGTATCAATGAAGATTGGGGACGGAAACTGTGAAGCAAAGGTTGACTTCCCAATTCCTTCAACTCCATACAAAACTACTTTTTGAGCGGTAGCAGTTGGACCGCTTGTAATGTTAAATGCCAATTTATTTTTTCCTTCCATTCATATAATCAATGACTTTTTGAGCATTGTAAGGTGATTTAAAGCCATAACCTTGTGCATTGTCTAAAAGTTCTCCGTCTCCATCAATAATTTTCCATCTATTGCCTGAAAAATCGTTTCCCTTTTGGGTGATCTCAGAAAATTTCATTCGTGACACTCTAGCCTTTTGCCATCTCATCATTGAATTTTTAATGATTTCAACATTGCCAGGAACATCAAGAACTAAACTTGCTAATCCCATATTTTCTCCTTTAGATTGTTCGTAAAACTTCAAGATATTTCTTGTAATTTAGGTTATATCTTTTGATGCGTTTTACCATTTCTGGTGATGGAATTCCCGTACTCAAAAGATAATTATTTTGTTTAATACGAGCTTTAATTTCTTCTACTAGCTCAGACTTTTTTTCCGGATAGAAATATAAGTCCCCACGATAGGTCACACGAATTAAGTAACATGCTCTCAAAGCACCTCTATATTTCGTGCTATGGGTTTTATATTTTACGAAGCTGACTTCTCCAGTATCTGGATTAACTCGGCAGATTTCACGTTGAGTTCTCTTAGAATTTGTTTTTGAAACAGCTTTTCTTGATAGTTCAGAGCGTGTCATTCCTATCAAATTATCTAATGAATTGTTATAAACATCTCCGTCTCGATGCACAACACATTCTGGAGCATATCCATGAAAGGCTTCAAATACTAATCGTGCAACAATCTTCTCGAATCTGATGTTTTCCCACCAGAGCGCGACAAGGACAGCTGCTTTTCTTTTCATAAGCTTTACCATTTTGTTTTCGTTATAGGACCAAACTCTCCCATCTCTAGTTACAGCGTAGTTGGGATAATCTGGAATCTGTTTCATTTCCATAGTCCACCACCTTAAAACTGATATTTTGTTTGTTCTGGCTGAACTGGTTGTGTTTCAATCACAGACGCTTGTTCAGTTTCTTCACCATAACCATCAGAGATGATAATTGAACACTCGTCACCAGTTGAAACTCTTGTGGCAATCGCTTGTAATTGCTCTTGTTCGAGCCATTGGCCAAACTCTTTCAAAGTGTCTAAGTCCATCTGCTCTAACTTATCAATCAAGATGAAACCACATTCTGGATTAAGTTTGCGAACAATTGCGGTTGAAACTTTAAGTTGTTCAGCTCCGGACATATTGTCCCAGCGTTGTCCTTTGTAGAGAAGTTCTCCTTCTGCTACTGACAGACCAGGCAAAGGTAAATCTGCATCTTCTAACAACTGATTTTTATCTAAACGAATACGATCAATTTGAGCGCTCAAGTTATCATATTTTTCTTTTTCAATTTGAGCATCTTGTTCTGCTTTGTCTTTGTCAAGATTGGCACGGACTTTGCGATTGATTTCTTCGGTATTGCTGATGCTATACTCAAGTTGCTCAGTTGATTCATCATGCAAATCAAGTGCATCTTTTTCAGCAATTTCTAGTTGTTGGTCAACTTTGGCTTTCTCTTCGATTAATCGAGCAATTTCAGAATCAAGTTGGGTTTGACGTTGTTTCAGACTATCCCTTTGCCCTCTCAGTCGCTCATTTTCAGCATTCTTAGCAAGAATAGCTTGTTGTTCCTGAATAAGTTCAGATACACTGATAAGCTCTTTAGGTGCTTCCTGAAAGTAGGTCATTTCAGCAGCAAATTTCTTTTTCTGGTCTGCAACTCGTCCAATAACTAAACGCTCGTTATAAAGTTCTTGTTCTTTTTTCTCGAACTCTGCCAGCTTGTCACCAACTCCAATGATTTGAAGCAAGGTTCTAGCTTTGTCAGCATTAGATGATTCCATGAATTTTGGAAGATTAAGAGCAAATTCTTCTACAAAACTATCAAGAAGTTTTTGTCCTGCTTTTTGTCCACTTGGATCAATGACTTTCAAATCACTGTTTTTTCCATCACGTTTGATTTCTAAACCGTTGCTCAATGATATTTGAAGATTTGGAGGAAGTACGCTACCTTCTCGATGTGGTTGACTAGGTTTGTACTTATTACCACCCAAAGCCCATGCAATGGAATCAAGGATTGATGTTTTACCTTGGCCATTTCGTCCACCAATTACTGTCAGTCCGTTTTGTGTTGGTTCAAGTGAAACTGCTTTGACACGCTTCACATTTTCAATTTCTAATTTATTGATTTTAATCATTGATTAGCACCTCATCAATATATTCTTTTAAATGTTGTAAAACCCATTTTTCATCCATATCTGAATTGCTGTTTATGTGTAAGGTGTCAAAACCAAAGACGCTTTCTTCAGCAAATGTGAATCCTCCATGGATGCTACCACAAGGAATATCATCATAGCCCTTACCGCTAAATTCAGGAATTTCAATATAACCGTTAGCTTTCCCCAAATCAGGGAAATATGATAAGGCTTCTGAATGTGGTAATGCACAAATTTGATAACCCTTGTATTCTTCAAAAATTGGTGTTGTGCCACTTGTTAATCGTTCAATAGTATTTTTCATATTTTCACCTATTTCAATTTTTTATATTTAGTTACTGTGGAAGTTAAATCAAACCAATACAGATTTTCAGATTCTTTTTGTAGTGCAAAGTTAGCGGAATGAAAATCAGTCCCAATATACTTTTCAAATTCAATTTCTTTAATCACTGAACGAGCAACTGCACAAAAGGCGCTTCCTCTTTCACGAGATGTGAACGAATTACTAAATTGTGAGTTGCTAAATTCTAGTCCAATTAAGTTCCCAGTTTTTGCAACTCTGAAATAAGGGGTATCAGCTACATTGATACAATAGAACGCTAAATCTCCACCTTTACTAATATGGATAGTCGGTGTCAAAATCATGTTTCGAGCGCCAACTGTCCTTTTCTTGATTTTTGTAAAATCAAATTTTACATTGCTTTTCATGTTTCCTCCAATTTGTTATAATGAAGGTAGAATTTTGGGAAAATTTTCTACCAGCTCGCATTACCAGTGCGGGCTTTTTTCATTTCTGCTAAGAATGGTGATTCTTCTAACCACATTCCAAGCGATTGTTCTTTTGCGTAATGAACGAGTGACTCACTGGGCTGTGCTCGTGGTTGTTTCATAGCTCGAACACGGTCATTTGCGTTGAGGATTGAACTATAAATCTCCAATTGTGCTTCAACGTCTTTGCGACCCTCTAACCACTGTTGGTCAGATTTATTTAAAAGTTTAATTTTGAGCATTCTAGCGTTTTCTCCTTTTTTCCAATAATTGCCAATTATCCGCAATCCATTTAATGATTGGATCTCGTGGAAAAGCTTCTTCAACATCTCCATTTTTCACAACCGGGAAATTATGTGCATAGCGATAATACTTATCAAATGTAGGACCACTTACACCAATAAATTCAGCTGCTAGTTCCCGAGTCATAATCAGCGGATAATCAGAATCATTTTTTAGATTTTTTCTTAACATGATTTCCTCCTTACTTGATACCGTACGCTTCGCAAACCATTGTAATGAAGTTATTTACGTATGGAGTCCCATACATTTTTCCACTCATGATGTTAGAAACATCACTCTTGTTGTAACCTGTCAATCGAACTAATGTAGCATTTGTCCATTTCTTCTCAGCAAGATATTCTTTGATTTTCAATCGTTGAATATCCATATTTTTTTCAACATCAGACATGAATCTTTCCTTCCCTTTCTTTAATTTATTTGATGTTAGACAAAAAGTTAGATTTATAACTAGTTCACACTTGACATTTTTTAAACTTTATTTTAGAATAAAGGCATAGTTAAAACGCTCAGATAAACATTATATAAACCGCCTGTCAGCATTTTATAATTGTGTTATGTGAGTTGTTTTCTAAACTTTTTACTAACTTTTTATCTTACAAATTGTATTTTACTAAACTTTTTACTAGTTGTCAAGAACAAACTCGTAAAAAGTTTAAAAATGTTTTTTTGTGTCCCCTTGGAGGTGTTATAATGACGGTTTATGACCGCATCAAAGAACTTGCTGAAAAAAGAAAGATGACAATTTCTGAAGTTGAAACTGCTTTGGGAATGGGAACAAACTCCCTATATTCTTGGAAAAAGAAGACGCCAAATGGAACCAGTCTTGAAAAAGCAGCAGACTATTTTAATGTTACCGTAGACTATTTACTGGGACGTGAGCAAAAAGCAGACTATAAATTTAATGATATTCCCTTCCTTGTAGAAACAGTCAAACACAAAGATGGTCAATTTGAAATAAAGACTACACATCTCGAGACTGTAGATATAGATTTGCTCCAAGAAATCAATTTGGCTAGAGCAAAAGTACTTGGAAGCATGAATGAGTATGCCGAAAATAATATAAAAAGTGGACAATATACTGAATTTAGAATTGAACAATTTTTCATTGATGAATTAATTGAACGCGGCGTAGAAGTAATTAAATTAAAAGAATCTCCTAAGCCAATTGACTTAAAAAAAGTTATTAGTGAGAAAAAGCCAACTTCTTGGGATGATCCTCGCATTGATTGGAACGAGTGGGTATCTTTTGACGGAGAGCCCATCAGTGATGATGTGAAGAAAATGTTATTTGCAATCTATGGCGACAAGCTAACAGACTAATCGGAGGTCTCTATGAATAAACAGGAATTGATAGAGTACCTTCTTTTAGAAATGGAAAAACACAATATTCATATTACTTGTGATGCTTGCTTTCCTAAAAATGCAATGGTTAATATCAAAAGAAAGTTGATGATTTATAATCCAACTAAAATAACTGCTTTTAAAATCGCTCACGAACTTTCTCATGTAATCAATAAAGATATCTGCAGAGGTTCTGAAAATGATACAACAAATCCTCAAGAAGTTAGAGCAAATCATGAAGCTATTCTAATTCTATGGGAAATATTTGAAGCCAATGGGGGAAGCTATGAATATTTTAATGTGTTTGTAGATATAACAGAATCACCTTTTGAACTGGCTGAAACAATAATCAAAAATGAATATTTAGAGATGCATGAAGCGATTACTGAAATTTTTGAAGATGAAATAAAAGTTAGTATTAATAAGCAAGAAATGCATGATTATATTATTGATTATATTAGCTATTTTGATGTGATAGAAACTATAAATGTTTACCATTTTTTAGATCGCTATCATTTAAGTCATAATTTTTATAATATGGCAGAAACAGAATTTGAACAGTTGTTAGGCACTGCATAGAAAATAAACTACGAGTAATAACTTGAATCTCAATAAAAGCTAGATAGGAGAATTTTATGGAAAAATTGAAAAACTTATGGGATGATAATGATTGGTTAAAGGCAATTATTGTTATTATCTTGTATTTGGGATTTGCGTTCTATTTAGGGCAATTTTGGGTCCTTTTATCTATTGCCGTAAGTTTTATATGGCTGATAATTTCAAACCGTGAAATATTTTTAATAGCCTTTAAGTCTATCTCTTTTGACGCAAAAAGCCAGAGTATTGCATTGCTAAGAAATGCACTACCAGACATAATTAATGTGTATATCCAAAGATCACTTGGCTTTCTTACTAACATTAAAATTAGTACTACAGAACAAATTCGAATAACCATATTTCTTGACACAGTTATCTTAAATTTCTCTACTCCAAAAAATAGCCAGTTGATATCGACCAATGATCCTAATAAGTAAAAAATTTGTAAAAAAGCTATGTATATATTTTGAGAACATATCTGGGTTAAATAAAACGCATACACGCTTATTGAAATTACTGTACAGCATAATTGAAGCATATATATATTCCAAAACGTCTTACTTCTTTTTCCCCTATCTTTCCCACAATCTGCAATAGTTCTCGTTCCATAATTCACTACGCCAAGCATTGCAAATAATGTAAAATAATTAACGATAGATTGTGTATATGAAAAAACCCCTTGCTTTTCAGCTCCTAAGACTCTCGCTAAATACGGTGATGTAATTAACGGGATACATGTATTTAATATTTGATATATTGTCTGATATCCTAAATTTTTTTTAAGTTTACTCATTTGAACTTCCTTTTACTTATTAAGCATATTTTTCTATACCACGCGCAAACAATATGCCATACATTAACCACATATAATAGCATTTAACACCTGGTCCTATAGGAGCTAATCCCTCAAATATGCTATTTATTCCATAACCTATACATACAATGACAAGTATCGAGGAATAAACATTTGTTCTGTCAAGTTTTAAACTTTTTATAACTGGTAAATATGCTATTCCAATTATAATGCTTCCTGTAATAATGCCAAATTGTAATATACATGATAAAGGGAAACATTCAAAATACAAAGAACCTATTCCAGTCAACCAATGTCCTTCTATTAAAGTTGGGAATTCTGATACAATAGAAACTCTTCCAGATGTTAGCGAATCTAAACTAGAAGCGTTTCTTCCTGCAAACAATATATTACCCACGAACATATCAAATAAATTTTCATTCATAAGTAAAGCTAATGTGCCAATTACCACAACTACCATTAATAAATATTTTATCTTACGATTGAATTGCTTTCCTAAAATAATGTAAAGTAAACATATTGCAAATCCAACAATCGTAGCCCTTGATTTTAAAAATATCAACAAAATCACCTCAAAAAGTATGACTACTATTTTTAGCAAATTGAAAATTCTAAATTTATCAAAATGGATAAACATAAGTATAACAATAGCTGTAAATATAATTTGCGATATTGAATTTTTTGATGCGTACGCATATTGACGTGACGTAATATCAAATCCAACAGAAAAATATTCTACATATATCGAAAAGGCTACTATTGTTGCAGATATTACATATGACATAGAAACAATTTTTAGATCTTTATCCGAAAACTGTTCTCCTACAAAAGTTCCTAAACAATAAATAAAAAACGACAAAATCAAGCATTGTAATACCGAAGAATTAAAATATAAATTATTCGTCATAATAGATGACAATAATATTAATACGAATACACTACATATGGCAAAAAATATCTTAAATGTACTATAGAATACTCTAATCTTTTTTTTCAGAAAAATATATAACAGTAATACA
>OLOB01000058.1_pt1 | contig 97116 bp, 76 predicted proteins | sample 1671911 | NCBI WGS metagenome assembly OLOB01 (sample SAMEA3136625, study PRJEB25190) | human gut metagenome | biome: human gut; feature: human-associated habitat; material: faeces | place: Austria | collected 2013
CTATACCGGCATATAAGAACTTCTAAAAAGATAATCAAAATTCATATCTAATTTTGTGGCGCAAATCGAGAATTTCCCGCGGAATAGGTGGAATATTTTTCTGCAAACCGTCTTTTTCCGCGATTTTCTGCGCAAAGTTTACATTTTCCACACATTTCGAGGGTGTACAAGGGCGGATTTTTGCGGTACAATAGCATTGGTAAATCATATCGTTTCCGAAAAAAGGAGCGCTTGACGATGATGAAACGGATGTTCTGTCTGCTGCTGACGGTCTTGATGGGGGTAAGCTGCATCTTCGCATCGGCGGAAGATGCGCAGGACAACAGCGCGGATGCCCTGACGCTGGCGGAACTGCAAGCCTTCGCCGCGCGGATGCAGACGCTGGCAATGGCCTCTACGCCCCTGAACGACCCGGCGGATGCCAAGACCGAGGACGGCTATGCCTTCGAGTATTCCTTCGGCACGATTTATGCCGATTCGCCCGCGATGAGCATTGACACGCAGCTGCTTTCCATCGTCCTGACGAGCGCCGAAGAGCAAGGCCCGCGCGACATTCAGGTGGGCGACGAACTGTCCATCGTGCTGGAAGCGAATTACAGCGAGAATCCGTCTCTGCGCGGCAGCCGCGAATCCGCCGTGCTGTATGTGCTGGACTTGCTGCCGGAAAGCATGAGATGGGGCGAAGTGAAGCGCGACGGTCAGCGCGTGCAGACAGTGGAATACGCCGTGCATGAGCGCGTGGAAACCGATGGCGAGGGCTACACGGACACGGGCGTCATCTTTACGATGGAGGACAATATCGTCAGCGCGATTCGCGTTTACGGTCTGTCCGCGCGCACGACCGAGGCGGAAATCAGCACTGTGCGCGACAATCTCCGCTTCGATGCGCTTTTTGATGACTATGTGCAGGTTCCGTCGAGCTACAACGGCGCGGAGCTGCCCATGTTTGACGGAACGGACTTGCAGTTCTCCGGCATTGACTTCATGAGCCTGACGCCGGAATCCGCCGCGGACGTGCTGGGAGACGTGATTGACGACGTGTGGGTGGAGAACGGCACAGACGGCTATGTGCGCACGATGACGTTCGCGGCGTGCGACATCACGTTCCTCTACGACGCGCAGAAGCAGAACCCGCAGGTGGAAATGCTGCTGATTGCCGCCGATGGCATGGAAGGCCCGCGCGCGAGCCGCATCGGCGACACTTTCGCGCAGGTATACAACCGTTTCCGCAATGACAACACCGCGATTGATGAGAACGACACTGAGCACCTTTACGGCGACGAAGAAAGCGGTCAGTACGGCGTGGTGGAGTACACCGTGGACGGCACGGTCATGCGCTTTGGTCTTGTCCTTGATGACGGCGTGCGCGTTGTTCTGCGCCTTGAATTCACCGCCTCCGTCCTCTCTGAAATCATGGTGTATATTGAGTGAGGAGAGGCGCCAGAGGCTCTGCCTCTGGACTCCGCAAGGGAGAATGAAACGGGACGAAGTCCCCTCCCTTGACCCTTCCGCGCGATTGAGTTGGTGACTTCTGCATATTTCTTCCGCGTGTTTATCTGGGAACGGGATATAGAAGCTACAATACCCCAAAGCATGGAAGTGGCGAATGGAAAGCCCCTTCCTCGCCTCCGCGGAGGCGATTCCCCCTGCAACAAGAAAAATCAAGTAACAAAAATGCACGCTGCAAAGGAGGCATTTGCCCTTGAAGATTGATTTGAATAGCCCCGTCGAGGTCTGGCGCATTGATGCGCCCAATACTGGCTTCCCTTCCTGCGAGCTGACCCTGTTCAATCTCTCCGGACAGCAGGTCGTCTCCGTGGAAGTCACCCTCACCCTGCTTGATCCAGACGGACAGGAAATCACCCGCATCACCCACCGTGCGCACGGGCTGACCGGCGCACCCATGCGTACATTCTCCATGACCGTGCCGGTGGAAGAACCCGCGAACGTCGGCGGCTGCGAAGCGATTATCGAGAAGGTCTGGTACGATAACAGCAGCATCTGGCGCCGAGGCAAAGAGCCACTGACGGAGTACACGCCGAACAACCTGCACCGCAGCACCGCGCTGAGTGAGCTGCGCGAGGTGGCAGGCAACATGGCGGCGGGATATCCCGAAATGCAGGGCGACCTATGGCTGTGTGTCTGCGGCCGTCCGAACCCCGTGTCTGTCGCGACGTGCGCCCGATGCGGACGCGATAAGCGCGATGTGTTCACCCACTTCAGCAAAGAAGCGGTGGACGCCGTGATTGCCGCGCGCGAAAAGGCGACGGATGACCAGAACCGCGTTGCCGTGGAGGAAACATCAAAGCTGCAAGCCCAGCGTGAGCAGGAAGTGACCAAGCGCCGTCGGCACCGCCGCGTTGTGGCGGGGGCGGTTGCGCTGATTGTGCTGATTCTTGGCGGTGGCTACGGCATCATGTTCCACCTCCTGCCGCAGATGAAGTACAGCGACGCGCAGACGGCGCTCACCAATGGTGAATACACCGCTGCGGCGGAGAAATTCGCGGAAATCAGCAGCTACAAAGATGCGGCGGACATGGTGGAGGAAAGCAATTACCGCCATGCGGAAGCCCTGCTGGACAGCGACAACGTGACAGCGGAGGATATTGCACAGGCGCGCACGCTGCTGGACACGCTGACGGACCAGACGCGCACGGACGACCTGCGCAAGTCTGCCGACTATCAGGAGGGTCTGCTGCTGCTGAACGAGGGCAAGCTGGATGATGCCGAAAAGCTGTTCACGGCGCTGGGTGATTACGAAAATTCGCGGACGCAGCTGCAGGAAATCGCGTATCGCCGCCTATCCGCCGAAATGGAGACGGCAAGCGACTACGATGCCATCCGCGAAGGACTGAACGCGCTGAACGGGTATCAGGACAGCGCAGCGCTCATCGAAAAAACGTGGTATCTGGAGGCGAAGAGCCTGCTGGAGGGCGACAATCCTGACCCGGTATCCGCTATTGCCTGTCTGGAGGAAATACCGGATTACGAGGGCGCGGCGGAACTGGCGCGTCAGGCGCATTACGCCTATGGCAAGCAGCTGCAAGCGGCAGGAGAAACCGCAACCGCCGCCGAACAGTTCTATCTTGCGAAGGGCTATGAGGATGCCGATGAACAGGCAAACGTCAGCTATTACGCTCCGGCGGTGAAGGCGCTGGAGGCTGGAAAATTCAAGGAAGCAGCGCGGCTGCTGCAGAACATCCGCGATTACAGCGATGCGGACGACCTGTGGAAGCAAGCCATCTATCAGCAGGCACTGGTGGAAATGAAAGCGCTGGATTTCGACGCGGCGACGGCGCTGCTGAATCAGCTGCCGGCAGATTACAATGATGTCGCGACACTGCTGAAAGACTGCGTGTATCAGCCGGCGCAGATTGCGTATTCGCGCGGCGAGTATGAAGCTGCGATTGCCGGATTCACGGCTGTTTCGGACTACTCCGAAGCGGCGGACATGATTCGCCTGTGCAACTACGACTGGGCGGCGAAGAAGGCGCAGGATGGCGACTACGACGGCGCAATCGCGCTGTATGAAGCCTTGGGCGACTACAAGGACAGCGCGCAGAAAATCAGCGAAGTGCGCACGATGAAGGCGCAGGCGCTTGCATCGACCGGCGCGCTGGACAACCTGCAGTCCGCCGCTGTCATCTACGCCGAATTGGGCGACGAAGAGAGCCTTGCCGCGACGCAGTATCAGCAGGCGGCGCTGCTGCTGCAAAATCAGCAGTACACCGAGGCGCGGGAGATTTTCGCCGCGCTGGGGACGTATGAGGATGCCGCGACGCAGCTGAAGGCGTGCGACTACGCCATTGCGCTGCAAAAGAAAGAAGCCGGACAGTTAGACGAAGCGGCGGCGCTGCTGGAAAGCATTTCCGGCTATTCCGACGCGGATGAACAGCTTAAAATCGTGCGCTATGCGCAGGGCGAAAAAGCCGTGGCGGATTCGCTTTCGCTGGCGGCAGCGCAGTTCTTCACGCAGGCGGGCGACTATTCCGATGCTGCCGATCGCGCCGCGGCGCAGTATGCCGCCTACTACGGCCCGATTGCCGACAGCGCCCGCGCACAGTACAATCAGCAGGAGTACACGGCGGTGGCTGACCTGCTGATGAATCTGAACATGGAGAATTTGCCCGCGGATTACGCCGATTTGCGCGATATTTTCCGCGAAAGCTGCTATCAGGCGGGCGAAAGCTATTATGCCGCCGGACAGGTGTATCAGGCGTACCCGTACTATCAGGAAATCAGCGACGAGCGCCGCGTGAAGGAGCGCCTGAAGGAAGCGTGCTATCTGGTGCTCGGCACATGGCAGGATACGGCAGGAAACGCCTACACGTTCAATCTCGATGGCACCTGCACACTTGCGGGCGAATCGCTGTATTTCGCGGTGGATGGTCTGACCATCCGCACCGGCGCATCCGCGGATGCGCTGACCGCTACGCACCAGCTGACCGGCATCAGCGCCACCAGCGCATGGCTCTTTGATCAGCGCAATGGAGCGAATGTGCGGATTCGGCTGACGAAGGTGGAGAAATAAGGGGTAATATAATGGGGCGTCTCTCTCGGAAAAAGGAGAGGGACGCCCCTGATTTTTGGGTTACTTTTCGAGGAACAGCGCCCGCAGGCTGTCTTGGCGCTGATGCAGAATCCTGACGATGATTACCCGCTCATTGTCTTCCAGATAAAAGATGCAGTAATTTTCGCACACAAGGTATCTGTATTCCGTATGAACAGACAGCAGCGCGTCCAGCGGACGACCACGCCCGGAGAACTTTTCGAGGGACTGGATGCTCTTTTTGAGACAGGCGATAATATGCTTGGCAGCGCTCGGATTGCACAGTTCATCCCAAATGTAGTTGCGAATGGCTATTATGTCGCGCTGCGCTTCTTTGGAAAGTGTCACCTTCGCCATACTCAACCTTCTTTCGGGTCTTGCTTTTCCTCATCCAGCCCGGCAAACGCCTCGTCGATGGTCAAAAGACCTTCCGTGCGGATGGATTCGACACCTTTAGCAAGTTCGGCAAGCAGCTTCACCGTCGCCTGAAGTTTCTCATGCTCTGCAAGGCTCTGTACTACATATTTGCCGCGTCCGTTCTTGGTGAGGTAGACGGTCGAACCGTTATCGCAATGGCTGAGAACCTCGGTATAGTTCTTCAAGTCAGAAATAGGGACGATGTTCGTCATGTTATCAACTCCCTTCGTCTGTATTATACCCGAATTTACCGTCAAATTCAACCCGAAATATTGGGTAATTCCGTATATGATGCAGGGCGTCTCTCTCGGAATGAAGAGGGACGCCCCTGATTTTTATGCTCTGCAATGATGTTTGACATGCTGTCAGCTTCCTTCGTTGATTTTCTCATCAAAGGTCTTTCAATTGTGTTCCATTCACACTCTTCCAGTCAAGATTGCCATTCGACATATGCCCAAGTATTACGGCAGACGCTGCCGAAGGCGAAGTAAACTCATGATTCGTTTGGAATACACCATCCACAATGATGCCATCTTCAATCAAACGATTGCGCAGTTGGAAATAGCACTTACCGCGTGTTTCAAACGAAGGAGCCGTATGGTCAGAAATTCGAGAGTTCTTAAGCACGGTCAAACCTTCTGTGCTTAAAAAACCTTTGGCTTCACCATTATTCCCCTTACAGAACAGGTATTGTGTCGTATCCGTTGCTTGAGGAGCTGGAATAAGAACTTTATACCCCAGCGTATTGATGAGAACACGGATATTGTCAATAAACTCTTCCATTGATGCAATCTGTGATTCCTTCAAAACAGTATCACCGTAAGTACTTTTCGTCAGAACCTTGTAGTTCTTACACTCACGGGCAATCTTGACCAGTTTATTTTCGAGATACCGAATATGTGCTTTATTTAAGTCTCTGCCAGTAAAGATAACAGCAGTTTTCCAGTAATACTGTTCCTTGCCTATATTGTAATCATTCAGATGCTGAATCAAACGTCTCTGCACATTTTCGGCTTCGCCAATATACACGCCATCAGTGCCATCATCCTCTTGGCAAAACAAGAAATACACACCGGTTTCTGTGATGTCCTGACGATTGCAGTCCTTCACATCGGTACGCGGAATTTTGATGGCTTTCCCATTCCAGTTGGAAAGTTCTGCCGTAATCAGACCATTCGCATCACCGTCCACCAGAAATAGTTCAATTGCTTTTCCATATGCCATATTTCGCCCATTCTCCCTAATGTGTTAGCTGTTCACGTTGCAGGCTGCCTTCACCCTTCTCGCCGCTCCGCATTCTACTGCCGCAATCAGCGCCAGCAGCACCACCATCGCACCGTACCCCACGAACGCGGGCAAACCGGACTTATCCAGCGCGAACTCCACGCCGACCAGCCCCGCCGCGCACAGGAGCAGCGCGCCAACCGGCCACCAGCGCCTCGCGAAGGACAACGAACCCGCTGCACGGCGGCACTCCACAATCAGGATTACCAGCAGCGTCAGCGCGCACAGGAGCTGCTGCACCCGCACGAAGCCCCACTTCATGCACTCCGCCAGCAGGCTCTCGCACATGATTTGCGGCAGCGCCAGATAAAACGCGGTGCGCAGGAAAAGCTGACCATCGCGTCCGCCGGGCTTGCGGGTTAGACCGACAATCGCCACAATGAGCGCCGCAAGGCAGGACAGCATGAAGATGGCGGGATAGCTTTCGCCCCACTCGTTCGTCAGGGCAAAGGGGAAGAACGCCAGCTGTTCGGGCATCTCAAAGCCCGCCGTGCCGATTTCGCCCAGATACTTTTCGCCGAAGCGGGCAATGGCGACCAGCAGCGCACCCGCCGGGGCAAACGCATCCAGCACGGGCAGGACGCGCTGATGCGTCAGCTTTGCGCTGATGATGACGCCCAGCACCACGCCGACCGCGCCGCCGAAGAAGCAGAACGTATCCGGCCGAAGGACAGTGAATGCGCCCCATCCCCAGTGCGGGAACGCATAGTGCCATTGTAGCACCACATAAGTGACCTTGGACAGCACCGCGCCCAGCACAATAGCGGGCAGAATCGGCAGATAGCGCACATTCCGGGCGCACAGACGGGCATTCAGCACATCAAGCCCGAACGCGACAAGCACCCAATAGACGGTATTCACTCGTCCGCCTCCTCACCTGTCCATGCCGACGCGAAGTACACGATGTCGGAGATGGCGCGGGTGTTTTCATTCAGTACGTCGTTGATTTTCTCGCCGTTGAAAATCATCATGGTGGAGTCGCCGCCATCGAGGTTATAGGCGATATACGCGCCCTCATCAGCGCAGAGCCGTGCGAACTGCTGGAGCGTCATGCCCATCGAGCCGCGCGCCTGCGACGCACAGCAAATCGCCATATATTCCAGCGGGCCAACCTGCGCAATCGCCATGCGCTGCCGCGGCTCATCGAACGCCATGCCTTCCGCCATCGGGTTCAGCACGGCTTTGCCCTCGCGCACCAGCACCGGGCCGAAGAAGAAGCTGTTGATGACCTTCTTGCCATCCACCGTGCCGTCAAGCGAATTGCGCTTGGGGCGGAGGACATAGTGGAAATCGCCGTCCTCATCAATCAGGAGAACGTCGCGGTCGCCGCGCAGGTGGTCGAGATACTCCGTGCCCTGCCGGACGATATAACCGATGCCGGTATAGCAGAAATAATCGCCGTCAATGGCAAGGATGGCGTTGCTGCGCTTGGCCATAATCGTGCCCTTGACCGTGCGGGTGGAGTCAAAGCCGCCGGCGGACATGGTGCGCAGCTGGGAAGCATCCGCTATCTTGATATGCGCAACCCAATAGTCGCACTCCGCCTTGCGCTTCTGCGTCACCTGCACGCTGATGGTGGGATCTTCATAGCTCCAAGTGCCGTCGCCGAGGGTAAAGCCGTCCGGATCAGCGGGTATACCGGGAGAGAAATCGATGGGCAGGGAAACCATCGGTTCCGCCGTCGCCGGGGTTTCCGCCGATTCTTCCGTGTTTTCCGCCAGCGATACACTACCCATCAGCACGATGGCGCTCAGCAGCGCCAACAGTCGTTTCTTCATCAGGGTTCACTCCTCTTCATGCTTGATTTTGCCACAGCAAAACGTCCTTTTCCCGTCTTTCATTATACCGGAATGGGGAAGGGTTGTCAATTCTGGGGAACAGCATCGGGGCGGATATTTTCCTCCGTATCACGGCGGTGATAGACGTACTTTTCCGCACTGCATACAATTTCCGGCAGTCCCAGCAGTTCCGACACAGTGACCAGCTGATAGCCTTCCGCCACCAGCTGCGGAATCAGCACGGACAGACATTTCGCATCCTTCTTCCGCGCATGAAAGAGCAAGATGCTGCCGTTCTGCACGGCCGCCAGTGCCTTTACCGGGTCGGTTTCGCTCACATCCCACTTGACAACCGCCAGATAACCAACCGCCGCAACGCTTTCCTCCACCTTCTGGTTCGTCTTGCCCATCGGCGGGCGCATGACCTGCATGGGATAATGGCAGTCCAGCAGCGCATCCACTTTTTCCTGCGTCCGAAGCATCTGGAACTTGATTTTCTGCCGGCTCAGCTTCGTCAGGTAAGTGTGTCCCCATGAGTGATTGCCGATTTCGCACCCAGACGCCACAACCTCCTGCCAAAGCGCCGCATCCTCGTACTTGAGCGCCTTGCCGATGGGGAAGAACGTCGCGCGGACGTCGTTTGCCTGCAAAATATCCAGCACCGCCCGAACGTCCTCTGCGTGATAGCAGTCGTCAATCGTCACCGCAATTTTCTGCTCCTCGCGGCTGCCGAAGCGGTAGGTAATATCCACCGCTTTCTCCGCACATGCGCATCCCAGCAGCAGAAAAATCATCATCAGCAGTGTTCCGCGTCTGCCCATACGCTCCCTCCTTTTCCAGCCTGTTACCTATTAGACGAATCAGAAATGCCATTCGTTGCATCCAAAATGCAAAAACAGAAAAAAACTGTACAAGCATTGCCCCCTTGCCTAAATCATGCTATAATGGGAACAAAGCAGCCCGGAGGTGCATGTTCATGAAGCAGTACGGCCTGATTGGGGAGAAGCTTGGGCACAGCCTGTCCGTTCCCATTCACGAGGCAATTTGGGAGAAAATTTCTCTGGCGGCGAGCTACCGGCTGATTGAGATTCCGCGCGGTGAATTGGCGGCGGTTGTACCGGAACTGCTGCGTACGCTGGACGGCTTCAATATCACCGTGCCGTACAAGACGGACGTGATGCCCCTGCTGGATGAGATTACCCCTTTTGCGCGGGAGGTTGGGGCGGTCAACACAGTGCTGACAGGCAAGACAAGCCGCGGCTACAACACGGACGACCCCGGCTTTGAGCAGATGCTGCGCCACTTCGGCATGAATCCGGACGGACGCCCGGTGTTCATCCTCGGTTCAGGCGGAGCAATGCACGCCTGCCGAAACGCCGTGGAGCGCATGGGGGCGCGCGAAACGTGGATCGTCTCCCGAAGCCCGAAGCACGCGGATGAAATCAGCTACGACGATTTCTATGCGCGCTTCCCCGATATGGGCGGGCTGATTGTCAACACGACCCCTGCCGGGATGTACCCGCGCGTCGAGGGCTGTCCGATAGATGCGGCGCACTTGACCAGCATCGTCGCCCGCGCCGACGGCGTAGCGGACATTATTTTCAACCCGGCGGAAACGGTACTGACCGCCGCCGCAAAACGGGTCGGTACACCCGCCTGCACAGGGCTGTATATGCTCATTGCGCAGGCGGTGGAAGCCGAAAGCATCTGGCAGGGGTGTTCCATGCCGCCGAACCTTGCGGAAACGCTGATGAAGGAGCTGCATTTGCTGTGAGCGAACTGAAAAAGATTCTCATTCTCAACGGCCCGAACATCAACCTGACTGGGCTGCGTGAAAAGGCGGTTTACGGTGCAAAGACGTATGACGATCTGCTTGCGCTGTGCCATGCGGAAGCGGAAAAGCTCGGCGTGGAGGTGCGCTGTGTGCAGTCCAACCACGAGGGCGACCTGATTGATGCGCTGCAAAAGGCATACTTCGACGGCTTCTGCGGCGCGGTGTTCAATCCGGGAGGATACACGCACACGTCCGTTGCGCTGCATGATGCGATTGCGTCCGTGCCGATGCCGGTCATCGAGTGCCACATGAGCAACGTCCACGCGCGGGAGGAATTCCGCCACAAGTCCGTCACCGCCAGCGCGTGCCGGGGGCAGATTGTCGGCTTCGGCTTCTACGGCTATGTGATGGGAATGCGCGCCCTGCTGGAGGCGGATTCATGACCGCCTATCGCCCGAACTGCCGCAGAATCCCGGAGCTGAACGGGCTGCGTGTGCTGCTGGTGTTCATCGTCAGCTGGTACCACTTCTGGCAGCAGTCGTGGCTTACGCCGTCGATTGGCCGTTACTCGCTGGACTACTTGCTGCGCGCTGGATATATGCCGGTTGACGGCACAATTCTGCTGTCGGGCTTTCTGCTGTTCCTGCCGTATGCGCGGACGATGATGCTGGGCGAGCGCGTGCCGGACACGAAGGCGTTCTATCAGCGGCGCATCATGCGCATTGTGCCCAGCTATTATTTCCTGACGCTGCTAATGCTTGTCGCCGTCGCGATTCCGTACAACCTCTACGGGCGCACATCAGAAGCCGTCCGCGACGTCCTCATGCACCTGACGTTCACGCAGACGTTCAATTACGCCACCTACATTGCCACGCCCATTGGCGTTGCATCGTGGACAATCGCCATCGAGATGCAGGCGTACCTGATTTTCCCCCTGCTGGCGAAGGGCGCGATGAAGAATCCGCTCGGTACGCTGATGAGCATGGCGGCGGTCGCGTTTGCGTTCCGCGGCTGGTGTTTATGGCGGCTGGACGAGTACAACATGGTTGTCAATCAGCTGGCGAATTTCCTTGATGTTTACGCAATGGGCATGGGCGCGTCCATCCTCTATGTGCGCCTGACGCAGCTGTACCCGGCGGAAAGCCGAAAAAAGTGGCTCTGGCAGGGCGCGGCGACGCTTGTGTTCTGCGTCTCTCTCTACGGGATGCTCCGCGTCATCCGCGCTCAGGCGTACACCGCCGGTCAGCCCGCGATGCAGGCAGCGCAGATGATGCGCCGTCCGCTGCTCTGCCTGACGATTGCGGGCCTCATGCTTTCGCTCCCCTTCGCCGTGCGCCCCCTGCGCTTCCTGCTGGGCAACCGCGTCATGGGCTGGCTTGCCGCCATCTCGATGAACTACTACCTGCTGCATCAGAACCTTGCTGTCCACCTGAAGCGGCTGCACATCCCGCCGTCCGTGAGCAATGAACCGAACCGCGTCGGCGAACAGCCGTGGCAATGGCAATACATGGCGCTCTGCTTCGGTCTATCCCTCCTCGGCGCGATTCTCATCACCCTGCTGATTGAAAAGCCCTGCGCGTGGGCGCTGAAAAAGCTGTTTACTCGGAAGCAAAAGGCTTGACCCTTTTGTGCGCCCGCAGGCGCGAACCCCTGCAACCCAAAAGCACTTTCCCAATAAACTCGCATAACCAAGGCAAAAGAGATTCTTTTGCCAATCATTTATTACCCACAAAGAAAGGAGTCTTTTCCCATGATGATTCTCTACCCCTACGGTCTGCGCAAGGCGCTGACCCTCTCCTACGACGATGGCGTGGAAACCGACATCGAACTCATCCGCATCCTCGATGAATACGGTATTCTCGCCACCTTCAACCTCAACAGCGGCTGGTTTGCCCCAGAAGGCACGGTTTACCCTGCCGGCACGATTTACCGCCGCATGAGTGAATCCGCCATTAAAGCGCTCTATGCCGGCGGCCGCCACGAAGTCGCATCCCACGCGCTGACCCATGCGTCGCTGTCCGCGATTCCCGCGCCGCGCATTGCCTATGAGGTTCTTGCTGACCGCGATAATCTGGAAAAGCTGTTTGGCAAAATCGTCCGCGGCTTTGCGTACCCTTACGGCACATACAGCGACGAAGCCGTCGACACCCTGCGCACCTGCGGCATTGCTTATGCCCGCACTGTCGTCAGCACCCACAACTTTGAGATTCCCAACGAATGGCTGCGCCTCAACCCAACTTGCCATCACGATGACCCGAAGCTGGACGAGCTGTGCGACCGCTTCCTTACGGGGAAATTGCCATTCGGGCTGAAGCTGTTCTACCTGTGGGGACATAGCTACGAGTTTGAGCAGCATAACAACTGGGAGGTTATCCGCGCCTTCTGCGAGAAAATGAGCGGCAAGAAGGATATTTGGTACGCGACAAATATCGAGATTGTGGACTACCTGAACGCCAGCCGCCAGCTGCGTACCAGCGCCGACGGGCACATCGTCTTTAACCCGACCGCCACCGACATTTGGGTGGAGAACAAAGGCGAGGTCATGACGATTAAAGCAGGGGAAACGGTCAGCGTGTAATACTATTTCCAGATTCAACTGCACCATCTGCTTGCGCCTTTTCCATTCTGGCGTCCGCTCATTCCACTTAGCGTAGCGCTGCTACGCTGCGTTTCATTCACGTTAGCCAGAATGAAAAATTCGCGGCGCATCTTGGTGCATTTTATCTGGAAATAATATAACAGAACAACTGCATCGAAAAGCGCCCTGCTCCGGCGGATGAGTTTGCCGGGGCAGGGCGCGTTTTTATGCGGTTTTGTGGAGGAAAGCATACAACCCGTTCGCGCCTGTCTGGTGCAATTGATACTATTTCCAAATTCACCTGCGCCATCTGCTCGCGCCTTTTCCGCGCTTGCGTCCGCTCATTCCACTTAGCGTAGCGCTGCTACGCTGCGTTTCATTCGCGTTAGCCAGCGCGAAAAATTCGCTTCGCATCTTGGCGCATTCTCATTTGGAAATAGTATGAGTTGGTCGCGTTATCATGCTTTGCCCGCGTGTTTATCCTCGTGTTTGGAGCTCCTCTTTACTTTGACCCATATGTCCCATTTGTATCACTGAAAACGCTTTCCCCTGTCTTTACCCGCGACGTTGCCCGACGTTCATTGAGCTTCTCCAAAAACAGCTCCTCGTCAATCGGCAAAGTCACCGGATGCCCCAGCCACGAGGACAAATGAATCGCATTGGACAGCATCAGTCCGTTGATGCCCTCACGTCCGTCCGCGACCAGCGGTTCGCCGCGCAGGATATGCGCCGCAAACGCGTTCAGCACCGCCGGATGCTGCCCGTTCTGCCCGTCCGTCTCGACCTCGATTGTTTCGTAGGACGGCGCACGGAAGCCTTCCTGACACGTCGCACACCATTCACGCTCGTCCATTTCCAGCTTCCTCATGATGAGCTTGCCGTCCTGACAGATGAGCGTCGCCTTCGTGCCTGTAATCTCCAAACGGTTCGTGCCGGGGGCGTCGGCGGTCGTGGTGATGAAAACGCCCGTGGCGCCGTTCGGGTACTCGAAATAGGCGGTCACGTCGTCCTCGACCTCGATGTTGTGCCACTTGCCCTCGTGACAGAAACCCTGCACCTTGCACGGCAGTCCCACCAGCCACTGCACCAAATCCAGCTGATGCGGGCACTGGTTCAGCAGCACACCGCCGCCTTCGCCCGCCCACGTTGCGCGCCATGCGCCGGAATCGTAGTAGAACTGCGTGCGGTACCAGTCGGTGATAATCCAATTGACACGCTTTAAGTCACCGATTGCGCCGCTGTGAATCAGCTCGTGCATCTTGCGGTAGGTGCAATTCGTGCGCTGGTTGAACATCATGCCGAAAGTCAGCTCCGGGTGACGGTCCGCCTCGGCGTTCATTTCGCGCACTTGCAGGGTGTAAACGCCGGCGGGCTTCTCCACCATGACGTGCAGCCCGTTTTTGAATGCTTCAATCGCCAGCGGCGGATGCTGATAGTGCGGCGTGGCAATCAGCACGGCTTCGCACGCGCCGCTATGGATGAGATCTACGCCCTCCTCAAAAACCTTCACGCCGGGGAGGTTTTCCTTCGCCCACTCGCGGCGCGCCGGGTTGCGATCAGCCACCGCCGTGATTTCGATTTCCGGCATCAAGCCGTCCAGATAGTTCTTGCTGTGACCCGTGCCCATATTGCCGACACCGATAATGCCCAATTTCACCTTTGCCATCGCTCAATACCCCATCTTTCTCACATTGTCATAGCTGCGCTTCAAGCAGTCAAACGCGCTTTCGCCGTAGCAGTCATCCTGTTCGACGAGCATATACTTCGTCTTGCCCAGCGTTTGCAGCTTTTCCAGAATCTTCGGGAAGTTCAGATTGCCCTCGCCGACGACCGCCTTGCGCTGGTCGAAGCCGTTCACGGACATGTCCTTCAGGTGGACGCAGGGGATGCGGTCCTGCAGGATGTCAATCCATTCCAGCACATCCGCGCCCGCCGCCTGCACCCAGTAGGTATCCAGCGTCACGCCCATCAAGTCCGCCGGCATCTGTTCCAGCAGCACGTCCATAATCCGGCGGCCGTCGCGCAGGCGCGTCCATTCCAGATTGTGATTGTGGTACATCAGCAGTTTGCCCGCGTCGCGCATCTTCTTCGCGGGCGTCGTGAAGTCTTTCGCGAACTGGTCAATCCACTCTGCGCGCTGGTACTTCGGGTTCATCATGCCGATGCCGATGTAGTCGCAGCCGAGGATGTCATGGTCGCGGATGACGCCCTCCGGGTCGGCAATCATGCGATCCGGGTTCGTATGCGTCAGAACGATTTTCAGCCCGAATTCATCGCAGATGTCCCGCTGCGCCTGAACCGGCACATTGCCCACCGCCGACAGCTGCACGCAGGTATAGCCGATTTCCGCAATGCGCTTCATCGCCTCCCGGAAGTCCCACGTCGTCTGCATATAGTCCCGCACGGTAAATGTCTGCGCACCCAGTTCCATTTTCATCTGAAATTCTCCTTTCTATCCCGTCAATGTTATTTCAGAAGCACCAATGCTTCATAAGGCTGCAAGGTGATGGTCTGCTCCGCCTGCTGTGTCCGCCCGGTGTTGGAAATCAGCACCTGCGCGCCCGCGAAGCCCGCCGGCATTGTCCATTCTCGCGTCTGCTCCTTGAAGTTGCACATTACGAGCAGTTGCGCATCATCCAGCGTGCGCGTATAAATGAACAGTGCCGGGTCGTCCTTTTCCAGCAGCGCATAGCGCCCATGCACAATCACGGGGTGTGTCTTGCGCAGGCGGATGAGCTTCTGGAAGTAGTAGAACGTTGAATCCGGGTCAGCCATCGCCGCCGCCGCGTTGACCTCCGTGTAGTTCGGATTGACGCGAATCCACGGCGTGCCGCAGGTGAATCCGGCATTCGTGCTGTCGTTCCACTGCATGGGCGTGCGGGCATTGTCGCGGCTCTTGAACAGCAGGTAGGGGAAGAACTCGTCGTGCGTGAGCGGCCCGTCCGTCACCCAGCGGCGATACCCGTTCAGGCTGTCAATATCCCGGAACTCGTCCAGCGACTGGAACGGGCAGTTCGTCATGCCCAGCTCTTCGCCCTGATAAATGTAGGGTGTGCCCTCCATCATGTGCAGGCAGGTTGCCAGCATTTTCGCGCTGCGGACGCGCCACTGCGGGCGGTCATCGCCGAACGCGGACACGGTGCGCGGCTGGTCGTGGTTGCCGAGGAAGAGACTGTTCCACGCCTTGCCGTGCAGCTCCGTCTGCCATTTGCTCAGCACCTTTTTCAGGAACAGCATCGGAATCTGCTCCGTGCGCCACGCCCCGTATTTTCCGGCGACGTCCACATGCTCGAACTGGAAGACCATGCTCAGCTCATGCGAATCTTCTCCGGCGTACTTCTGTGCTTCCTCAATGGTCACGCCCGCCGTTTCGCCTACGGTCATCAGGTCATAGCGGGACAACACCCGCGCGTTCATTTCCTTCAAATACGCATGCACATGCGGACCGTTGATGCAGTATGGGCCGTAATTGCCGTACTGCTGACCGGGAGACACAGGCCCGTCCGGCATGTCGTCCATCTTGGAAATTGCGCTGATTTGATCCATGCGGAAGCCGTCCACGCCCTTGTCGCACCACCATGTCATCATGCGGTACACGTCGTCGCGCAGTTTCGGATTCTTCCAGTTCAAATCGGGCTGCTGCGGCGCGAACAGGTGCAGATAGTACATGTTTGTTTCCGGGTCAAGCTGCCACGCCGATCCGCCGAAGCACGAACCCCAGTTGTTCGGCGCACTGCCGTCCTCTTTCGGTTCGCGCCAGATGTAGTAGTCGCGATAAGGGTTATCCTTGCTCTTCCGACTCTCCACGAACCACGGATGCTGGTCGGACGAGTGGTTGACAACCAAGTCCATCACGATGCGGATGCCGCGCCGATGCGCCTGTTTAAGCAGCTCATCGAAGTCCGCCATCGTGCCGAATTCCGGCTGAATCGCCTGATAATCGCTGATGTCATAGCCGTTATCGACGTTCGGGGACTGGTACACAGGCGACAGCCAAATCACATCGATGCCCAGCTCCTGCAAGTAGTCCAGCCGCGAGGTCACGCCCTGCAAATCGCCGATGCCGTCGCCGTTTGCATCCATGAAGCTGCGCGGATAGACTTGATAGACGACGGCTTCCTTCCACCATGCGTCCTTCATGACTGATTCTCCTTTTTCATTGCTGATAGACCCGCCGGGATAATGCCCGAAGCCGTTCGCCGCGCTGCTGGTCGGTATAATACTATTTCCGAATTCACCTGCACCATCTGCTCGCGCCTTTTCCATTCTGGCGTCCGGTCGTTCCACTTAGCGTAGCGCTGCTACGCTGCGTTTCACTTCCGTTAGCCAGAATGAAAAATTCGCTTCGCATTTTGGCGCATTCTCATTTGGAAATAGTATAAATCAGCAGCACGTTGGGGCGGCGAAAGGGATTCATAGGTTCTTCCTCCGCGGTATCAGAATTTTTCAAATGCCACGCCGTCGTCGGGATTCAGGACGCTGTTGTCCTTGATGTACTGTACAATTTCGTCCACATACCCGAACGCCAGCCCGACGCAGGTGTCCGCCGAGCCGTAGTAGATGGCAATACGCCCGGTGTCCGCATCCTGAACCGTTGCGCAGGGGAAGACGACATTCGGCACGAAGCCGCTGACTTCATAGGGCATTTCCGGCGTCAGCAGATAATTCTCGCACCGGTACAGCACCTTCGACGGCTCGTCCCGGTCGAGAATCGCGCCGCCCATGGAGTACACAAAACCGTTGCAGGTGCTGGCGACGCCGTGGAAGAACATCAGCCAGCCTTCCGTCGTCTCAATCGGACACGCGCCCGCGCCGATTTTCACCGCTTCCCACCACATCGGGCCGCGGCTCATCACATGCCGGTGGCGTCCCCAGTAAATCAGGTCGGGGCTTTCGGAGAGGAAGATGTCCCCGAACGGCGTATGCGCGGAGTCCGACGGGCGCGACAGCATCTTGTACATGCCGCCGATTTTCCGCGGGAGGAGCACGGCATTGCGGTTATAGGGGATAAACGGGTTCTCCATGCGCGTGAAATGCTTAAAGTCCTTCGTCTTCGCCATGCCGATAGCCGCGCCGTGGAAGTCCGTACACCAGATGATATAGTAAGTATCCTCCACCTTCACCAGACGCGGGTCATAGGCGTAGTTAGGCATCCACGGCTCGCCGTTTTCGTCCACGAACTGCACGCGCTCGCGGTCTACATTCCAGTGAATGCCGTCCTTGGAGCGTCCCAGATACACATGCGGCACGCCATTGACCTGCTCGCCGCGCAGCACGGCGATATACCCATCCTGCCACGGCACGACCGCGCTGTTGAAAATGCGCCCGATTTTCGGCGTGGGATTGCGCCCCATGACGGGGTTTTCGGTGTAGCGCCACAGCACTGCACCTTCTTCAAGGTCAGCCGGGCGCTCCTGCCACGGGATATTCGGCAGGGATTGTCCATTAATTATCTTAATTTCGCTCATAAGGATCGTCCTTCCTGCTTAATTTCGCGTTTTTTACAAATTTTCTCCGTTCGTTGCCATAACCTGCTGATACCAGTATGCGCTGTCCTTCAAAATGCGCTCCTGCGTCTGATAATTCACATAAATCAGACCGAAGCGCTCCTGATACCCATGCGCCCACTCGAAATTATCGAAGAAGCTCCAATAGAAGTAGCCCAGCACCGGCACACCGTCCGCTACCGCCTGACCCAGCGCGCGCAGATAGCGGTGCATGTAGTCCTGCCGATTCGGGTCATGCACTTTGCCGTCCAGACTGACCGCATCGTGGGCATCCATGCCGTTTTCGGTAATCAGAATCGGCGTATGATAGCGCTCATAGAGGAAGCGCGGCCCCCAGTACAGCCCGTCTTCATTGATGGGCCATTCCAAGGCGTTATGCGGATGACCCGCCGGGTAGCGCACATGCTCCGGCTTGCCGTCCGCTCCCCTGCGCCACCACTGCCCTTGATAGATGTTCTGCCCGTAGAAGTCCAGCGGCTGATGGATGGTCTTCAAGTCCTCCTGCCAGCCGTCAGGAAGGTACTGCTCGTAGCCGACCAGCCCATCCGCCGGGTACTGCCCCAGCATCACCGGGTCAGAGAACCACGCAATATTCCACGCAGGCCCGACTTTCTCGTCAATATGGACGGTAAAATACTCCTTGCGGGCGGCGGCGATGTCCTCCGGCGAATTCGTATACGGCACGCACGGGTCGCCGCAGGGGGCATAGCCGACGCGAACGCCGGGGACGTGCGCCCGAAGCACCTGAACCGCGCGCCCGTGCGCCAGCATCAGGTGATGCGCCGCGCGAACGATGTCCGCCGCGCAGCATTTCAGCCCCGGCGCGTGAACGCCCAGCGCGTACCCTGAACCAATGATGCACTGCGGCTCATTGATGGTGATGAAGTCCTTCACGCGGTCGCCCAGCGCATCCGCGACGATGGTCGTATAGTTTGCGAACCATTCCGGCATATCAGGACTCAGCCATCCGCCGCGCAGGTGCAGCGCATAGGGTAAATCCCAGTGATAGAGCGTGCAGAAGGGGCGGATGCCGTTTTCCAGCAGGCAGTCCACCAGCTCGGAATAGAACGCAAGTCCCTTTTCGTTGACCGCGCCCGTGCCGTCGGGGAGGATTCTTCCCCACGAAATGGAGAAGCGGTAGTTGCGAATCCCCATCTTTGCCATCAGGCGGATGTCCTCGCGGAAGCGATGGTAGTGGTCAATCGCCACATCGCCGTTCGAGCGGTCTTTCACCGTGCCTGGTACGTGCGTGAATACGTCCCAGATGGATTTGCCCTTGCCGTCTTCATTTGCTGCGCCCTCAATCTGATAGGAGGACGTTGCTGTTCCCCACAGGAAGTCTTTCGGAAACTGCATACTTTTGCCCTTTCTCCCTTACGGGATGTAATTCTTCCAGATATTCGCCGCGCGCGCCGGGTCGGACACAAACAGGAACCGATCCGGGTCTTCCTCGAACTGGCGGTAAATCGACTTGCCCTTTTCCAGCCCCAAATCGCTGTAATCGCGCGGAGGCTTGATGGTCAACTGACTGGTATGATAAGCGGGATTGGGTGTCCAGCGAAGTTTGCCTTCCGCCGTCAGCAGCGGAAACCACGCAATGCCCCCATGACGGCGGACGTCGGCGTAGTCAAAGCCATAATCGCGGTCGCACCATGCGCCGAAAGTCAGCGGCTGCTTGGGGTCAGTGCTGATGGTGGCATGAACCCACCCTGGCGGCACAATCACCACATCGCCCGCGCCTGCCTCAACCGCGAAGCACCGTCCGGGGTCATCCTGCCCCGATTCCTGCATATAAATCACAGCTTTGCCCGTCCAAATTTCATAGACCTCAGGCGTAGACCACCCGCAATGCGCGGAAACCTTATGAATATGCCCCTGACTGCGGATAGGTTCATCGCCCAACTGCCCGGCGGCATACGTCACGACGCCATAGAGGAGCATCCGCTGCTGCATGGCGGGCAAGTTCGTCTTGCGCCCGACGTCCATCATGATGGCATAGACGTTTTCCGGCCCATCGCAATTCGGGTCGCGAAGGCTCTTGCGGACGCTGTCGAGCTTGCGGAACTCCGTGCCTTTATCAAAGCAGTCCGCCTCCAGCCGGAAGCCCTCATCCACCGACAGCGGCGTAATATCGAATCCGGGGTCAAAATCAAGTTTCATGTGTTTTCCTCTTCTCAAAATACCGTTCAGATTAAACAAAATGGTTGCTGCATGAAAAGTCAAGTAATAAAAGGGCTTTTTCAGCCGCGGAAAAAATCAAGAAACATGGGAGCGACCGCGCCGAAGGTTTCCAAAGGACGATCGCAGACTTCGTCTGTTTCCATTGCCCTTTGGTCGCCTCCGCAGAGGCGAAACCCCTGCGTTCGGGAAAAAGCAGCTATGGTCGCAAGACCAGCAGTTCGGTCGCGCCCATCTGGCGCGACACAGCATAGATGCTGGAAAAGCAGCTTGGGGGGCGCGTCTGAGGACGCGCAAAGTTACTGGCAGGGACGCTTCGCTGCCTGCGCCTTTGTTGACTGTTCCCTTTGAGTAGGTTTGACGAGGAACAGTTGGGGCGTTGCCCCAAACCCTACCAGAGGCGCTGCCTCTGGACTCCGCAAGGGGGAATTTCCCCCTTGACCCCTTTCGCGCGATTGAGTTGATTTCACTACCATAATTCTTCCGCGTGTTTAGCCTTTTGGCGCTTCGCCTAAAACCCTTTTCTATACTCGCACAAACGCCTTTACCGTCGCCAGACGCTTCCCAACGCTCTTCCCATACGGTGCAACCGTATACCTTCCCACCGCCGCCGGAACAATAAACGTCTCCGCATAGTGCACCACAAACGGCGCAAATTTCCCTTCCGGACTCTCTACCACCGCTTCTTCACCTTCCACCAGATTCAGCACATTCACGCTTCCGCCCGTCTCATGCTCCACCTTCCGGTCAAACCAGTGCCGCCGCGTCTCAATGAATTCCCGTTCGTGCAACCCGGTGCGTTCCTCACGGATGCCCTCTTCCTCGTGAATCACCTCCACGCGGTTGACAAGATTCTTCTGCACCCATTCCGTATCGCGGTCGAACTGAATGTTCTTCATGCCATGCGCAAGGTGAATCGGGCGCGGGCGTCCATCCAGCCCAAGGCGCCCCCAATCCCAGAGCTTGAAGGTGAAGATATAGGGCGTCGCGCTGATTTCCAGTACCATGCAGTCCTTGCCGGAGCAGTGTATTGTTCCGGCGGGAATCAGGAAGTGGTCGTGCTTTTTCGCCGGAATAACGTTGACGAAGCGTTCCGCGTCGAACTGCCCGGTCTGCTGACTGTCTTCCAGCGCTTTCTGGAATTCTTCCGGCTGAATGCCCGTCTTGCAGCCCAGATAGACATGCGTGTCGGCGTTTTCCGCCGCGTCGAGGATGTAGTAGCTTTCGTCCTGCGTGTAGTGCATCCCGAACGTGTCCTGAATGTACTCGGTCAGCGGATGCACCTGCAAACTCAGATTTCCGCCGCCGATGGTGTCCAGAAAGTCAAAGCGAATCGGGAATTCCGTGCCGAAGCGCGCGTGAACCTTGTCACCCAAGAGCGCTTTCGCTTCCTCATGCACCAGATTGATGGCGGGTGTTTCCACAACGATGCCGTCTACATCCAGCAGGAGGCTGTTTTCCTCCGGCACGCCATCGAAGCTCCATGCGTAATTGGGCTTTTCCGGGTCAAGCCCGCAGACGGACTTCATCCACTGCCCGCCCCAAACGCCGGGGTCGAAATACGGCGCAACGCGGAAGGGCTGCGTGACCGCCTGTTTGAGCGCATCGCGGTAGCAGTCGCCGGTCATCATGCGGGGCGTCTCGGCGTCGTTGGTGTCCAGCAGGTAGTCAATATGCGAATGCAGCGTCCGCTTATGGCGGTCGAGGACGCGCCATTCGATGAAGTAGCCGCGCTTATATTTGCGCAGCGGGTCTTCGCCGTAGTTGCCATTGAGCCAGTTTGCCAGTTTGCCGGAGCGGAAGCGCAGCTGGATTTCCCAGCGCGCCATGTCCGCATACACCAGCACATCGGGATGCTCGCACAGCAGCGCCGCGCCGACGCCGAACACCAGCCGGACACCATGCGCCAATGCGATTTCCTGCCGAAGCGCCGCCACCCGTTCCATGTCGAAGAACTGCTCGATGCGGTAGTGCGCCATGATGCCGAACACACGGTCATCGGTCAGGTGGTCTTTCAGCATGGCATTGACCTGCTCTTTGGGGAGCGTCGCCTGTGCCGTGCAGAAGACGTGCGACGGGTTCAGCTGCTCTGTCAGCGCGCTCAGCACATCCGATTCCCACACGCCGTGATAGCAGTCCACGCAAACGACGGCGTCAGGCTTGCCCACAATGGCTTTGCGCAGCTGTGCACCGATAGCTTCCCAGCCCTGCCATGCGCTGACGCCCTTTGTCCGCACATGGAGGACAGGACGCTTATCGTAATTGCTTTTTCTCATGCCTGCCCCTCCTGAACCAGCGTCGGGACGCCGCCGACGTTCATCAGCCGCGCGGTGAAGCCATGTTCGGCGATGGACGCATAGTCATGTCCCGCGTCGGACGGCCAGCACGCGCCGACGCGCAGGGGCGTATCGCCCGTATTGGCGAGGCGGTGCGCGATGTAGCCGGGGATATAGTGGAGGCTGCCGGGCTGCATCGGCTCGAACCAGCACTTGCCGCTTTCATCCATGAGGATGAGCGCGCCCGTGCCCTGAATGCACCAGTAATATTCGCCGCATTCCCGCCGCGCGTGATAATGTCCCTTGGTCATGAAATATTCGCCGCCGACCTGACCGGGCATGACGTTGCTCGTGCCGAAGAACAGACCGCCGGGCGTTCCGTCTTTGACCGCCATATGGCTCTGAACTTCATAGACGATGGTTGCAGGGCTCATTTGGGCGCGGGCGGCTTCGTCCTGAAATACGTTTTTGAGGTCGCCGAGTGTCCGTTTGGATTCGCTGATATTGTCACCGCGCAGGTAGCCACTGAGCAGGTCAACCATCGTTCCGTTCATGGTGAGTTTTTTCTCCTTTGTTTGTACTGTTTCTGCATAGTATTGCGTTGTCATGCAGAGGGTTTCGCCTCTGCGGAGGCGACCAAAGGGCAATGAAAACAGACGAAGTCTGCGATCGCCCCTGGACTGCTTCGGATGCACATCTATGTTTATTGATTTTTTCCGCAGCAGGGAATTTCGCCTCTGCGGAGGCGGCAAGGTGCCTTAAATCAATACTGGCGTATCCAGCCCAATGCCGTCCACGGTCAAAATCGGGCGCTCGGTCGTGTGCGCGGTGAAGTCGTCGAAGCCGATGCGGAAGCGGCGAGACCACTGTACCCGCGTCTGCCAGCGCTCGCCGGGGAGGAGCGTGCGGAAGTTGTCGTCGCGCACCAGATTCCATTCGTCCGACGCATCCGTGATGTCCGCAAACAGCACGGCCGTGTCGCCCGTGTTGCGCACCTCAATGACGGCGCTGTCCGGGGACGTTTCCAGCGCCCGCGCGGTCAGGTGTCCGCCATGCAGGGATGCCGCCGCGCGGTAGGGGCGATTGTTCTCGCAGGAGAAGTAGTATTCATTGACGGCGGTTCTTTCGCCCAACCGCACTGTCAGGCGCACCAGCACCAGTCCATCCGCCGTCTGCGGCATGACGAACGCGACGTCGCCCACGCGGTTGACCGCAGCAGCCGCCAAGTGCGCTGTGCGGGTTTCCTCGGCATAGGTCGCGCCATCCAGACCACGCACAGACCACGCGACTTCCGCGTCGCCCGCAATGCCGCTGTCCGTCAGCACTGTCAGGGGAAGTTCCACCGCCGTTCCTGCTGCGTAGTCCAAGCGGCGGTAATCCAGCGTCGGATGCAGGGGCGCAAAGGCGTCCTTCGTCCAGTAATACGCCTGTTTTTCATGCCCGTAATAATCGACAATGGACGTGCAGGAGAGATTCGGCCACGGCTCGCTGAGCTGCCAGATGATGCTGCCACTGTTATGCCACTTGCGGCGCTGGTTGCTCTCCAGAATGAAGCGCAGCCCTTCCGCCTGCATCCACTGGCTGAGGCGGATATAGCGCCGGATGTCCTCCACATGCCCGAACATGGTTTCCTCGCGGTCGTAGGTGCACCACCAGTCGCCGTGGAAGCGCCAGAGGTCGTTGTCCTTCATGCGCTCCGGCTTCGTCGGGCATTTTGACAGCGTCCGCGCAACGGTTTGCATACTGCTCATGCCGTCGCAGCCGAATTCGCTGTGCAGCAGACTGTCCGTATCCCCGAAATAGCTGTACTGCCGCCCGTTGCCCTGATACTGCCACCAGCCGTGCACATCATGGCTTCTGCCCGGTGTGCGAGAAATGTGCGCTTCCGGGCCGGAGGGCGACGTCGGCACGAACATCCGCGCCGGGTCAAGCATCCTAACCAAGTCTGCCAACATCGCGATGTTCTTGTTTTCCAGCGTCATGGGCTTGCGGTTCTCGTCCATCAGCTCGTTGCCGCCGCTCCAAATGACCAGCGATGTGTGATTGCGCTTGACTTTCAGCGCGTGAACCGCTGACTGCCGCAGGAGTGTGAGGAAATGCGGCAGTTCCGACGGAATGTTGTCCACGCCGGAGGAGGACTGAATGAATTCCTGCCAGACCAGCAGACCCAGCTCGTCGCAGAGGCGGTAGAACGTTTCCGTCTCAATCACGCCCCCGCCCCAGACGCGCACGATGTTCACATTCAGCCGCTTCGCTTGATGCAGTTGATATGCGACCTGTTCCGCCGGAATATCGCCGTAGATATGATCCATCGGCGTGATATTGACGCCCTTCATATAGACGCGCTCGCCGTTCATGATAATGGTATAGGGGAGCGCACCCGTCGGGGCGTCCTCATTCTGAATCATCTCGAAGTGGCGGATGCCTTGGCGCATTGTCCGCTCGTCCAGCACGGTTTCGCCGTTTCGGAGCGTCAGCGTCACGTCATAGAGCGGCTGTTCGCCCAGCCCGTTGGGATACCACAGTTCCGGTGCCGGGATGGTCAGCGTTCCAGCGAATGCGCCGGCCTGCACGGGCAGTGTCGCCGCGGCTTTCTCTGTGCCGTCCTTTGCGCAGCGTACCGCCACCGTCAACGGCAGATTGCCATCCGCATGGGTCGTGCCGGAAATATGCAGCAGCCCCATGCCGTCCGCTGCGTCCGAATGCACATAAAGGTCGTCCAGCGCGGCTTCGTCCTCCAAAATCAGCGACACATCCTGCCAGATGCCCAGATTGACCAGCCGGGTGCTGAAATCCCACTTATACCCGAAGCGGCTCTTCTGCGTCGAAGTCTGGCTTGTGCGCCCAATCTGCCCCATTTCGTCCGGCGCATGGAGAATCAGCACATCCAGCACGAAATGCTCCGCCGTCTGCAGAAGGTCGGTCACGTCAAAGGCGAAATCCTCATACATGCCCTCGTGTTCGCCCAGCAGATGCCCGTTCAGGTAGACCATGCAGGCATAATCGACACCCTCGAAGTGCAGGAGGGTCTTGCGGTGCGCGGGGATGTCCCGGCGGTCGAACTCGCGGCGGTAAATCCACCAGCGGTTTTCTATCCACTCGCACTTCAAGCTGTTCATGTCCACATAAGGGTGGTCGATATAGCCTGCCTGATACAGCGCGCGCGCCATGCCGCCGGGAACTTGCGCGTCCATCCAGCCGGTCACGCCTTCCAGCGGCTTGCCGGTTTCCATGCTCTTATCGCGCAGCGGCACATAGGATGCTGTGCCTTTGAGCTGCCAAGTGCCGTTTAGGGAAATCTGCTCACGCATGTGTTCGTTCTCCTTTTTCCCGTCTTACCTGATTATCCAGAATTGATACACAGGGATTTCGCCTCTGTGGAGGCGGCAAGGGGGCAGTGAAAACAAACGAAGTTTGCGATCGCCCCCTTGACCCCTTCGGCGCCGCCACTTTTAGGGTTTACCCCCATCGGTTAACGCCAGAAATATCTGCTCATACTATTTCCAAATTCACCTGCGCCATCTGCTCGCGCCTTTTCCGCGCTTGCGTCCGCTCATTCCACTTAGCGTAGCGCTGCTACGCTGCGTTTCATTCGCGTTAGCCAGCGCGAAAAATTCGCTTCTCATCTTGGCGCATTCTCATTTGGAAATAGTATCATACCGCAGCTCGACTTATTTGGAAGTGATATTTCATTCCCACCGCATCGTGCGCCCAAGCGCGGTCTTTTCCGCTTCCGGCGGCAGGGGCGCTTCGTGAATCATCGTCGTCAGACGCTGATGCCACGCAACATCCCGCCACATGCCGCTGAACTGCGGCGCGGCGAAGTTGCTTGTCGCCATCAGCGCCCACTGTCCTGTCTGACACGCCGTCTCTACGCCCCGCGCGCACAGGTCTTTCACCCAGTCCCACGGGAGCATCGGGAAATCCTTGTAGTCCGTGATGCCCCAGCACTCGGTCGTCGCCAGCGGAAGCCCTGCAGCTTTCGCGTCCGCCGCGAGCGTCTGAATGCCGTCCACAAGCAGCTGCTTCCAATAATCTTCCTTGTTGTGGTACACATCCAGCGCATGGTCAGCCAGCAGGTGATACGCTTCCTCGGTGAATCGCCCGTCCTTCGCCTGACCGACCTCGTGATAGAACTGCTGCTTGTTCAGCTTCGTCATCCAGATATGGTGCTCCGCCAAATCGAAGAAGGAGAGGTCGCGTTCGCGGTAGAAGTGCGTATTCTCGCCGTCGAAGGAAAAGCAGTACGGCAAATCAGGGTATTCTTGACGGACGAGCGCAATCGCCGTGCGCATATAGTCCATCGCGGCGTCGGTATGCCAGCAGCTCCACGTCATCCACGGCGGGTCATTGCGGAAGTACGGTGACCAGAAGTCGCCGGGAAACTCATTGCAGAGGTCAACATAGAGGATGGTGTCCATCAGCCCGGCGTTCGCAATCAGGCGAAGGGTATCAATCCAGCATTTCGCCATCGCCTGCGGGGTGCTGAGCGCCATGCGGACGTTATCGGCGTCTTCGCGGAACCAACTGCTGAGGGCGACCTTGATGCGGTGCGCGCGGCAGGCTTTCAGGAAGTCGATGAGTGCAGGAAAGAGCCGAACGCGGACTTTATAGGGGCTGCCCCAGTCATTGGAATACCAGACAGGCAGGAGCAGCCATTCTTTTTCAGGGGCTTGGGACAGCAGGTGGGGGAATGCGTCGATGCGGACGGCATCATAGCCGCGTTCCTTGACGCCGTCGAGGGCAGCGTTCCAGTCCTCGAAGCCTGCGCCGTCCCAGCGGCGTTCAATCCATGAAAAATCCCACATGGTGATGGCGAGGGGGTGAATCATGTGTTTTGCCTCCCGTTGATGGGGTTGGGAATGCCTTGGTGCAGCGTCGGAAGGGGCGTTCGGTGCTGGACGGAAGCATTCGGGGGAAGTGTGCGGTATTTGCGGGAAATAAGCAGCTGGTTTTTGTTGTGCCTTTTAGGGACAACCCTGATGAACGAGCACATGACCGGCGAATTTCCGGTGCTGAAACCCGGAGCGAATGCTGTCAGCTGGACTGGGACGGTGTCGAAGGTTGTGGCGAAGCCGAATTGGCGGTATTTATAAATAATAGATGTCAATTTTGGCAAAATGCTTGACATTTTTCTGGAGGGGGGGGTATAATGTACTCGACTCTTATTGATTGGAGGGCTTTCCCATGAAGAAATTCGTTGCGCTCTTGCTGGTAGCAGTGTTGTCTTGTGCTTTCGTATTGACTGCTGCTGCCTCTGATTACTCTTTCCTTGATGGCATGACGTTAGAGGAAATGATAGCGCTACAAAGTGAGCTTGAAACAAGGATTTCAGATGCTAAAAATGCTGCCGGTGCCTCTGATCCAACCAACACTGGCATATGGGAAGTTCGCTATTATGTAGATGAGTTCAATAATCCAACTACTGAAGGGTATATCACCACAAAGGATTATGTAGTAGGTACTTTTAGCAACTCAGCTACGACCAATTCAGAACTCTATGTAATTTGGTTGATAGATAAATCAGATGTTGCTATTAAGCTTGTTGAATACGGTCGGAGTGTTGTAAAGAGTTCATATAGCAGTACGAACTATAACATTGTGATGCTTGACCCAGATGGAAACCGAGTATACATGACTGGTACAATGTGGAAAGGTGGAGACCGCATTTATATTGACAGCGAGTACGAGTCAACAGTCATCGAGGCACTTAAGAGAAACGGTTCTGTGTCTTTTAGAATTGATGAAGGCGGTAAGTACGGAAATTCAAGCTACCTGTTCAAGATGGAAGATACATCGTTCTTTGATAATGCATATTCAATGTTGAAGTAAGAACAATAAAGTCAATTTAAGCGCCCATTATCATGGGTGCTTTTTTCATGTCCACCAGGAGGTGATCATCCATGATCTGTGTCTATCCAGCCGACTGCACCGATTTTTCCGCCAACGGTCTCGGTGTACTTTCTCCCCAGACCGCCACCGTGACGGAAACCCTGAACGGTGAATATGAGCTCCAGCTGGTACACCCCATTGATGAAACGGGGAAATGGCAGCGGCTGGTGGAGGGCTGCATCCTCCGCGCTCCGGTGCCTGCCGCCATGACGCCCCGCGTTAACTTCTCCGCACCCGGGGATGACAGCGGCGCAGAGGTGTACCGCATCCATACCGACTTCTCCGGCGCGGAGACCCGAGCCGGTACCTTAGATTTGGCGTACATTGCGAAGGATTCTTGCGCCGAAATCGAAAAGCAGGGAGCTTCCATTCTCAGAAAGCTCCCTGCTGCCTGAAAATGCAGACGGGTGATTGCAGGTCAAGCACTGACCCGTGGATGGATTACTTCAGGAATTCTTCCGTCAGTTCCGCAGCCAGCTTGTCGCCTTCTTCGCGATGTTCATTCACGAAGTCGTTCCAAACCGTTTCCGGATCGTCAGAGATGACCGCCTGAATGATGATATCGCGGATGTTGTTGATGACGGCAGAACGGAAGGAGTAATACGCCTCGTTCTTGGTGTTGGTCAGGTTATAGTCCGTCGGAGCGAATGTTGCGTTGGATTCCCACGTCTTCATGTTCGTGGTGAACAGGTCATTGATGATGTAGGAAGAGTAAGAGGGGTTGCCGGGGAGGTAGACGTCCAAGCCTTCGAGGACGAAGTACTTCTGGAAGGCGCGCTCCTGCACGATGTAGTACTTGCTGCCGGTGGCGGCGATGTCTGCATCGGTGTAGTTCAGAACGACGTTGCCGTCCGCGTCGTAGTCCCAGTCTTCACCCTTCACGCCGTAAGCGTAGGTTTCAATCTGTTCCTGTTCGAGCAGCCAGTTGCCGACCGCCAGCCAGCGATCCATGACTTCGTCGCGGCAGTTCGCGGAGAAGGCGAACGCAGCCCACCACTCGTCGATCTGGCTGACATGGAACGTGCCGTCGGGCGCTTCGAGGCAGATGATGCCGAGGTCTTCGTCGGTGAAGCCTTCGACGTTGGTCGCGAGGGTACGGGCAGTCGTCTGCAGGATGGTCGCGCCGAGGTTGCCGTACAGGACAGCAGAGCGGCCCGCGAGGAAGCGTTCACGACCCGCGTTGTTGGAGTCGTTGTAGCTGTCCATCGCCAGCAGACCGTCGTCGTAGAGGGTCTTAATCTGCTTGATGGCTTCCAGAGAGGAGGGGTCTTCCGCGCTCCAGTAATACTGGCCATCCACGATGTCGAAGGAGCCGATGCGCTGATTCCACAGCTGCGCCAGCATCGCCCAGTGCTTGCCGCCGTTGTCCAGATCCAGCGGAACGAGCTTATCGCCCATGTGACCCGGATCCTTTTCCTTCACGTCGCGCAGGTATGCCACGAATTCGTCGTAGGTCAAGGTCTGGACAGACGCCCAGTCATAGCCCATTGCCTTCGCCCAGTCGCGGCGATACGCGAACATGTAAGTGGTGTAGAGGTTGACGGGGTTGCTGTTCTTAATCTTGGGGAAGGTGTACAGCTTGCCATCGACGCGGAACTGGTCGAAGCAGGTGTAGCTGTTGATGAGCTTTTCCAGATTCGGGTACGCAGACATGTCGTCCGGCAGCGCCTTGAACACGCCCTCTTCCACCCATTCGAGGTACTCATCCTTATTCAGGTTGTACCACGCGATGACTTCCGGCAGACTCTGGGTGTATGCCAGCGTGCGGGTGGATTCATCCCAAGAATCCCACGCGACAAGCTGAATTTCAAAGTCGAAGTTGAACTTCTCCATCGCCTGCTTCACCAGCGGCCAGTTGAACATGTCGTCCGAGCCGTCGATGGTGAAGACCTTGAAGGTCAGGTGTTCGGCGTAGGGATTCTCTTCCGCCAATGCGGGCGTTGCAGCCAGCATGATGGGGAGAATCATTGCCAGAGACAGAACCAGAGATAGAAACCGTTTCATGTAGGAATACCTCCTTTTTATGTCCTATCATCCTTGCCGGATGAATAGAAATCAACGGAAAGAGAAGCTAAGCCTTAAGACTTAATCGCCCCAATCATAACGCCCTTTGCAAAATACTTTTGCAGGAAAGGATACACGCACATGATGGGCAGCATCGTCACGATCACCGCCGCCGCCTTCATGCCGTCGGCGTATGTGCGGCGCCCCAGCTCCGCCGGAACATCCGCCGCCAGCGCACTGCTCGTCCACAGAATCTGCCGCAGTTCCAGCTGCATCGGCCACATCTTGCTGTCGAGAAACAACAGGTTGCTCCAGAACCATTCGTTCCAGCGGTCAACGATGAAGTACAGCGTCACCGTCGCCAGTGCGGGCTTCATCAGCGGCAGGTCAATCTGCCAGAAGATTCGGAAGGGGCTTGCGCCGTCGAGCATTGCCGCTTCTTCCAAATCCGGCGGCAGAGACTCGAAGAAGTTGCGCAGGATAATCATGTTGAACGCATTGAACGCCAGCGCAATGACCACGGCGAAGCGGTTGCCGTACAGCCCCAAGTCCTTAATCAGCAGGAAGAAGGGGACAACGCCGCCGCCGAAGTACATGGTGAAGACAATCATGTTCTGGAACAGCGCGCGTCCGGGGTAGTTCTTCTTGCTCAGCCCATACGCCAAGGTCGTGGCGAGGAACATGCTGAAAAGCGTACCTGTCACCGTGTACAGCACGGAGTTGAAGAACGAGCGCAGCAGGCCCGTGCCGACGAAGATGTCGCGGTAGTTGCCTGTAGTCGGGCTCTGCGGCCAGAGCGTCGTGCCGTTCATGATGAATTCCTGCTGCGTGAGGAAGGAACGGACGATGGTGTAGTAGAAGGGGACGATGACGATGAACGCCAGAATCAGCAGGAAGATGATGTTGAAGACATCGAACGCCGTCGTTTTTTGGAGCTTGCGTTTCTTCCGCGCGATTTCCCGTTCAAGCAGCTTTTCTGCCTTTTTATCGGCTCTATTCGAGGAAATTGCTGTCATTACATGATGCCTCCTTCCCCAAGTGCTTTCGCCAGCTTGTTCGCCAGCAGCAGGAAAGCGAAGTTGATGACGGATTTCGACAAGCCGATCGCGGTGGAGAAGCCGTATTTCGGTTTTTCCTGGAAGGTGATGCGGTAGATGTAGGTGTCAATCGTCTCCGCCGCGTCGCGCACAACTGCATTGGTCATGTTCAGAATTTGGTCATAGCCCTTGCTCATGATGCCGCCGAACGCCAGAATGAGCAGAATCACCGCCGTCGAGCGGATTTCCGGCCATGTGATGTACCACATCTTGTGGAAGCGGTTCGCGCCGTCCACCTCGGCGGCTTCGTAGAGTTCCGGGCTGATGCCCGCGATGCCCGCCAGATACAGGATGGCTGACCAGCCAGTTCCCTTCCAGATGCTTGTCGCATACAGCAGGGGACGAATCAAACTCTTGTCTGTCAAGAAGCCGTATGTCTGTCCTCCGGATGCGCGAATCAGGCTGTTGATGACGCCCTCGCCTGCGAAAATCGTCGTCATCAAGCCACCGACGATAACCCAGCTTAGGAAGTTCGGGAAGGTGTAAATCACCTGCAAGGTATTCTTGTAGTGCCGACTCCGCAGTTCGTTGAGCAGCAGCGCCAGAATGATCGGGCCGGGGAAGCCGGTAATGATGTACGCCAGTCCCATGCGGATGGTGTTGAAGAACGCCGCGTTGAACTTCTTGTCCTTAAACATCATCGCGAAGTTATTATACCACGGATTCGCCCACGGACTGCCCAGAATGCCCTTGCTGATCTTGTAGTCCTTGAAGGCGACCACCAGGCCGTACATCGGGCCGTAGCAGAACAGCAGGACGAACGCAATGCCCGGCAGCAGGAAAAGATACACCCAGCGGTTCTTCCAGATCCGCTTGCCCAGGGACTGCCGACGCCCTGATTCAATCATCGCATGTTCTTTCGCCATGCCATCAGCCACCCGCTTTCTCGTTTTTGTTCATGGCTTTATTTTATCGTTTTTTGCCCGAAAAGGAATGCACTGTTTTCGGTTTGCACCCTCAATATTTTCGGTTTGGCTGTATTTAGACTGGATTCTACATCCTTAGCAGTGGACAAGCGAAATCATCCCTGCTATAATAAGAACACCTTCCTGCTAAATAGGATTGCTTTCATAAGTTTCTGGTCGTACTCCCGATGAAGCCGTTCGGGAGGAAGGAGGACGAAGATGTACCGCATTCTGATTGTTGATGACGAGCCGATGGCGCTGTATTCCACCGCGCACACCTTCCCGTGGGCGGACTGGGGCTTTGACCCGCCCGTGCTGATGACGGAAGCGCCCGCTGCGCTGGACAAGCTGCGCACGGAACGCTTCGACGCCGCGATTGTGGACATTCGGATGCCGCAGATGACGGGCATTGACCTGATTCGCCTGTCCGGGGAAGCGGGCTTGCAGACGGTGTTCATCGTCCTGAGCGGGTATTCCGATTTCAGCTATGTGCAGACAGCGCTGCGGCTGTCCGCATTCGACTACTGCCTGAAGCCAATTCTGCCCGACGCGGCGCAGACTGCACTGGAGCGCTTGTCGGGCCGCATCCACGACATTCGTGTGGGGAGCGACCCGGCGTTTCTGGCGACGCTGAGCAGTACAGCGCCGCTCAAACCGCTTTTTACGCAGCGCGGACTGCCCGTGCCGGAAGGGATGTTGTCCATGGTGCTGTTGTCCGCGGAGAAGCCAGAGACGCTTCCGCCGCTGCTGAACGGGTTTCAGGCGTCTCTCTCCTTCTGGGCGGACGCGAACGAAGTGCTGCTGTTCACGCCAATGACAGAACAGTCGCTGTTATCTACCCTGCCGAAGTCGCCTGACGTGCGCGTGTGCTATACTGTACCTGTATTGCAGGATATCCTCAATCCCGTTCGGCAATTGCAGCTGCTTCGGCAGACGATGGCGGAGGTGCAGCCCGGTCAGGAACCGGTATCCATCTACGTCAACGACTGCAGTCCGACGTTTTTCGACATGCTGAACTACGTCGATGAGCATTTGAGCGATGAATTGTCCCTCCAAAGGCTTTCGGCGCAGTTCCACCTGAACTATACCTATTGTAGTGAGCTGTTTCGCGCCATCACGGGCGCGACGTTCACTAAGTACCTATCCAGCCACCGCATGGAGCGTGCGCGGACGCTGATTATCACGACGTCCATGAGCATCTCCGAAATCGCGCGGCAGACAGGGTACAGCAACTACAATCACTTTTCCGCCACCTTCAAAACGTATTTCGGGCAGACGCCGGGCGCGTACCGCACAGCGCATCAGGAAGGGAGTGGGCGCTGACCTATGCGCAAGCATTTCAGTTCTCTGCGCAGCCAGATGACGCTGCTGACGACCGGCACGGTGCTGGCGGTGGTGATTCTGGCGACGGTGTTTTACAGCAGCGCCCAGCGGATGTCTGAGAAGAAAGCAGCGACGTTCGTGCATTCGATGCTCGTGCAGCTGGGCGACAGCCTTGACCGCATCGGCAACGAAATGTCCTACTTGGGCAACGCCCTCCATTCCAACGAGGTCTTGCAGCAGTATTATCACGCGCCGACAGCGATACAACGAATGCAGTACGGCAAAAGTTTCATTGATTTTACTTCCAGCCTGCTCAACCACAGCACCACGGTCAGCCACATCGTCATCGTCAACAACGACCAGAGTATCCTCAGCCCGACGGAGCGGAACATCATTGCGCTGGACACGCTGGATTCCAAGTATCACCTGTTTGAAAGCGACAATCTGTCTTCCGGTTTTTACGGGCCAGCATTCGATACCTTCACGAACATCAACTTTTTCGCATACGTTCAGCCGGTCTACAACACCCGGCAGGGCGCACGCTTCCGGCAGAAGTTAGGCACCTGCGTCATCTTCGCCCGCCTTGACCTGCTGCAATCCACGCTGCGCAGCGCCCTGCCGACGCCCGGTGCAGCGCTGATGCTCATCGAGCAGGACGAGCAGATTATCCTCTGCTGCGACGCAGACGGGAACACGCTGTCCCTGCTGCCCGAATCGTTCTGCAGCGACATGGCGGACGGCTTGCAGCACAGTCTGACGCTCAACAAGACGACATACCTGACGGATTCGCTGCTGCTCTCATCAATGGGCTGGCGGCTGGTCAGCCTCGTGCCGGAGGACGAAATCGCGGCAGATCTGATGCCGCTGCTCTGGCTGGGGATGCTGATATGCGTCGTGTTCGCCATTTGCATCGGTGTGTGGAACCTGCACATCCAGCGCAGCATCATGGCGCCGGTGAAACAGCTGACCGCCTTCATCGAAAATGACTTGGACGACAAGCTGCAAAACCGCATCCACATCAGCACCAGCAGCGAAATGGAACTGTTCTGTCAGGAAATCAACACGCTGCTGGACAAGGTATCGGAAATGACGGCGGAGCGGCTGCAAGATCAGACGCGGCTCTATGAGCTGAATCTGGCGAAGAAGCGTGCGGAGCTGTCCGCCCTGCAAAGCCAGATTAACCCGCATTTCCTCTACAACACGCTGGACTGCATCCGCGGGTACGGGTACATGCTGAACAGCAGCGAAATCGTGTCGATTACCAACGCCCTATCCTCCATCATGCGCTACTGCATCAAGGGCGCGGACATCGTCGCGCTGCGCAAGGAAATGACCATTGTCAACTACTATCTGGACATCATCCGCATCCGCTTCCCGAACCGCTTCAACTACGTTTTCGACGTAGATCCGGCGCTCGAAGACCTCGCGATTCCGCGTTTCATCATCCAGCCCGTGGTGGAAAACGCGATTTATCACGGGCTGGAATCGCGCTTGGAGAAAGGGACGCTGACGATTTCCTGCCACACGACGGAGACGGGAGGCTGCGCGCTGTGCGTAACGGACGATGGCGTGGGGATTCCCCCGGAGCGGCTGGCGGAAATTCACCGGAAGCTGTCCGACAAGAGTATGCAGAACGTGCTGAACGTCCCGGCGGGGAACAGTCTGGCGCTTGTGAACATCCATAACCGCCTGCGCAATCTCTACGGCGCAAATTACGGGCTGGACATCGTCTGTCCCCCGGAGGGCGGAACGCGCGTCACGCTGCACCTGCCGATGGTGCTGGTGCAGACAGAAACAGAACAGGGAGGTCACATCTCATGAACCTGATGAACATCGAACAGAATGCCGAAAACCTGCGGCTGCTGGGGCTGATTGTCGCCCAGCGCGGCGAAACAATCTATCAGCACAATTGGGACAGCCCGTGCCGCCGCCTGCTGTTCTCTGCCAGCAAGAGCTTCACCGGGGCGGCAGTCGGTTTCGCGGTTCAGGAGGGGTTATTGCGCCTTGACGACCGCTTGATTGAACTGTTCCCGAACGAAGCGCCGGAAAATCCCTCGGAGAACCTTTGCCGCGCCACGATTCGTGATGCGCTGACGATGTGCATCGGGCAGTCGAGCGGGTACTTGATGGGTGCACAGCGCGTCGGCATGGCGGAAGAAGACTGGGCGAAAGCAGTGCTGGCGCTGCCGTTTGACGAAGCGCCGGGGACGCACTTTGTGTACAGCAACGTCGGGCCGTATCTGGCGGGGCTGGCGGTGCAGAAGCGCGCCGGGTGCGACCTTGTGGATTACCTGATGCCGCGGCTGTTTGCGCCGCTGGGGATTCAGCGCACGGTCTGGGAGGTTGACCCGCTGGGGCGGACGTTCGGCGCAGCGGGGCTGCTGCTGGCGCTGCCAGAGCTGCACAAGCTGGGACTGCTCTATCAGCAGGGCGGGCAATGGCAGGGAAAACAGCTGCTTGACCCCAATTGGGTGCGCGAAAGCGGGCGCAAGCAGGTCGAAAACGAGGAAGACGGCTACGGCTACCTGTTCTGGCGCGGAAAGTACGATTCGTACCGCGCGGACGGGCTGTATGGGCAGTACAGCGTCATTCTGCCGGCGCAGGAGGCAGTCATCACCTGCACGGCGGAAAGCCGGAATCAGAAGCAGCTGCTGGAAACGCTCTTGGATGCCATCGTACCTCAATTATAACGGGGAGGACACCCGCATGTACACGCCCGATTTGCTCACCATGACCGACGGCACGCCCGTCACGTCATCCGCGCAGTGGGAGGCGCGCCGGGGGGAACTGCTGAACATCCTCGCGCGGGAGCAGTACGGCGCGTTTCTGCCGCCGTCCACCGCATCCGCGCAGGTAATGGCGCCGCCAATGCCCGCCTGCGCCGGACACGCCATGCAGGAGACGCTCAAAGTCCGCTTTGATACCCCAGCAGGAGAATTCGCTTTCCCGCTGCGGTTTCTCTATCCGGCGGACGGTCAGGTGCATCCGCTGTTTTTGCTGCTGAATTTCCGTCCGCTCATTCCGGACATCTACTGTCCGGCGGAGGAAATCCTCGACAACGGCTTTGCACTGGCGGTCGTGTGCTACACAGACATTACGGCGGACGATAGCGACTGGGGCAGCGGGCTGTGCGGGCATTATCCGCGGAAGCATCCCGACACCGACCCCGGCAAGCTCGTTTTCTGGGCATACGCTGCCAGCCGCGCGTTGGATGTGCTGACGCTTCGCCCGGAGGTGGATGCGCGGAATATCGCTGTGATTGGGCATTCGCGGCTGGGCAAAGCGGCGCTGCTCTGCGGCGCGCAGGATGCCCGTGTGCGCTTTACCTGCGCCAACGATGCCGGATGCGGCGGCGACGCGCTGGAACAGACCAAGCACCCCGGCGCGGAGGATTACGCGGCGATGGCACGCAGCTTCCCGTACTGGTTCTGCGGCAATCGCAGCCGCTACATCGACCATCCGGAGGAGCGCCCCTATGATCAGCACTTTCTGCTCGGCGCCATCGCCCCGCGCTTCGCCGCCGTCAGCAGCGCGTCGCTTGACCGCTGGGCTGACCCGTATTCGCAGCAGCTTTGCTGTGCCGCCGCGTCGCCCGCGTGGGAGCTGCACGGACTGCGCGGCTTTGTGGGTACAGAATCACCCGCCGCGGTCGGTGCGGCGTACCTGGAGGGGCATGTCGCGTACCATCTGCGCGGCGGGCTGCACTATCTGAGCCGCCAGGACTGGCTGTTCTATATGGATTTCGTTCGTCGGCACAAGGGGAAAACGGTATGAAGACGCTGTGCGTTGATTTAGGCGGCTCGCGGGTGAAACTGGCGTTGATGACGGCGGGCAGTCACCCGCAGCCGGACGTGTTCGAGGTGGATTCGCGCGCGCCGCTTGCGCAGACGCTCTTGCTCGTCGCGCAGCATGCCGCCGCATGGGGACAGCCCGATGCCGTGTCGATTGCACTGCCCTGCGTGGTCTGCCGTGGAACGGTCATTGCCTGCAACGGCAAATACACGGATGCAGTCGGCTTCGACTGGGCGCACTGGTCACAGAAGACATTCGGCGCACCTGTTTTCCTGATGAACGATGCTGCTGCTGCACTGCTGGGCGAAATGCGCTGCGGTGCGGCGAAAGACACGGATGCCGCCGCCATCCTCATGATTGGTACAGGCATCGGCAGTGCCGCCGCCCAGGACAGGCGCATTCTGACAGGTCGGCACGGCACGATGGGGATGCTTGGCGGTCACATGGCGATTGAGATGCTGCACCCCCGCCGCTGCACTTGCGGCGCGACGGGCTGCTTGGAAGCATGGGCGGGAACTTGGGCACTGGATGAAATCGCCCGTCAGGAGGATGGGTTTGCGGAAAGTGCCTTGGCGAATGCGAGAAAGGTAGATTACCGCGCGCTGCTGGACGGCGTGGCGCAGGGGGATGCGGTCAGCCTGCGGGTGTTTGAGACGGTTGCGACGGCGCTGGGGATGGGTGCGGTGAATTTGATTCATGCGTATGACCCGGAAGTGCTGCTGCTCAGCGGTGGGCCATGCCATTCAGAAATGCTGATGCAGAGGATTCGGAGATATGTGAGGGAGAATGTGTGGACACCGTGGGGTCAGGTTGACATACGGGTTGCGGAGAACCCGGAGGGGTCGGTATTGCTGGGGCTGATAAGGGAGTAAGGGAAATTTGTGCACCCGCAGGAGCGCCCCTCAAGCTGCTTTATTCACTGCTTGCACATTGTCGCGCCCGGAGGCGCACGCAAAAAAATCCCCCGGCAGTCCTTCAATCAGCCCTGCCGGGGGATTCTATATGCTCAAAAATGCGAATGCAGAGAACTCAATTAGTCCTGCTTGTACCGCCACTGGCGCGCGCGGTCACCCGCGTTCAGGATGCGCTTGCGCATACGCAGGTTCTTCGGGGTGATTTCCAGCAGCTCGTCATCATCGATGAACTCGAGGCACTCTTCCAGCGTCATCGGATGGACGGAAATCAGGCGCATTGCGTCTTCGGAAGCGGAAGCGTTGCGCATGTTGGTGACGTGCTTCTGTTTGCAGACGTTGACAACAAGGTCATCCGGGCGGGAGTTCTGACCGACGATCATGCCCTCGTAAACGTTCTGCTGCGCGCCGATGAACAGCGTGCCGCGTTCCTGCGCGTAGAACAGCGCATAGGGGGTGGAAACGCCGCTTTCGTGCGCCACCAGCGCGCCGACGCTGCGGTGCGGAATATCGCCCTTGACCGGCTCGTAGCGCTCGAACACGGCGGACATGATGCCTTCGCCGCGCGTGTCAGTCATGAACTCACTGCGATAGCCGAACAGCCCGCGCGACGGCACAAGGAACTCCAGACGAACGCGATCCTGACCAGACATGTGCTCCAGCGTACCGCGGCGGCGGCCGATTTTCTCGATGACCGCGCCCGCAGAAGCCTGCGGCGTGTCCACGACAAGGCGTTCAATCGGTTCGCACTTCACGCCGTCGATTTCGCGGTAAATAACGCGCGGCTTGGAGACGGCGAATTCGTAGCCCTGACGGCGCATGTTTTCAATCAGGATAGACAGATGCAGTTCGCCGCGGCCGCAGACCTCGAACGCATCCGTACTGTCGGTGTCGCTGACGCGCAGAGAAACGTCCGTCTGCAATTCGCGCATCAGGCGCGCGCGCAGGTGACGGCTCGTGACATAAGTGCCCTCACGGCCCGCGAAGGGAGAATCGTTGACTTGGAACGTCATCGTGACGGTCGGCTCGCTGATTTTGACGAACGGCAGACCCTCGATGCACTCCGGCGCGCAGACGGTGTCGCCGATGGACAAATCCGCCGCGCCGGACAGCGCCACAATGTCGCCCATGCGGACTTCTTCCGCGTCCACACGCTTCAAGCCGTCGTACTGATACAGGTTGCCCAGACGCCACGGCTGGCTCGTCACGCCGGTCTGTACATTCGTGTGGACGACGTTCATGCCCGCCTTGAACACGCCGCGGGTGATGCGGCCGACGCCGATGCGCCCGACATACTCGGAGTAGTCGATGGTGGAAATCAGCACCTGCGCCGGGCCGTCGGGATCGCCTTCAGGCGCGGGAATGTACTTCAGGATAGCATCGAACAGCGGGCGCAGATCCGTGCCGGGGGTGTCCAAATCCAGCGTCGCCGTACCCTTGCGGGCGGAGACGTAGAGAATCGGGTTTTCGATGGTGCTTTCGTCGGCTTCCAGGTCAATCAGCAGGTCGAGGATTTCGCCCACCACCTCTTCGCAGCGCGCGTCGGGGCGGTCAATCTTGTTGATGACAATCAGCACCTTCAGCTTCAGCTCCAGTGCCTTCTTCAGCACGAAGCGGGTTTGGGGCATCGGGCCTTCAAAGCTGTCCACCAGCAGCAGCACGCCGTCCACCATTTTCAGCACGCGTTCCACTTCGCCGCCGAAGTCCGCGTGACCGGGGGTGTCGACGATGTTGATTTTCGTCTTGCCGTAATGCACGGCGGTGTTCTTCGCCAGAATCGTGATGCCGCGCTCGCGCTCGATGGCGCCGGAGTCCATCACACGGTCAACCGTCTGCTGATTCTCATGGTAAACGCCGCCCTGCTTGAGCATCTGGTCAACCAGCGTCGTCTTGCCGTGGTCAACGTGGGCGATAATTGCAATGTTACGAATATCTTCACGAACCATAACGTGTTCTCTCCTTCTATATAATCGAGAGGCACCAGAGGCTCTGCCTCTGGACTCCGCAAGGGGCGCTGCCCCTTGACCCCGCCAAAGGGTCTTCGACCCTCTGGACTCCCTTTTTCGCGATTGAGCAGGTGACTTCTCCATACTACTTCCGCGTGTTACGTTCTGAAAAGCTGCGGTACAGCTCAACAAACTTAGATGCGGTGCGAAGGTTTCCAAAGGGCGATCGCAAAGCCCTTTGGTCGCGCCCGCAGGCGCGAAAACCCTGCGCCACAAAAAAGACTATTGCAATGGAAACAAGTGGCTTACTTGCGATTGGCGGTTTCCGCCAGTTCCAGCCCTGCGTTGTTCTCGCAGGCAAGGCGGATACTCCACTCGTTCTCAAACAGCAGCACATCGCGGTCGCGGCTGTCCTTTGCGCGCCCGGACGTGGATGTCAGCTTCAGCTGGTCGATGGGCTTGGGCGTGCTCACCACCCACCGCACGAAGCGGAAGGGCATGGACTCCATCACAATGTCCACCTGATACTCAGTTTTCAGCCGGTGCTCCAGCACTTCAAACTGCAGCACGCCAACGACGCCGACCATGAATTCTTCGCGCCCCGTCTCCGTGCGGATGAAGGTCTGAATGGCACCCTCTTCCGCCAGCTGGGTGATGCCTTTCTGGAACTGCTTGCGCTTCATGGAATCCGCCGGACGCACGCGGGAGAAGAATTCCGGCGCAAAGACCGGGATGTTCTCGTAGTGCAGCTTCGGGCCGCCGGAGAGCGTATCGCCAAGCTGATAGATGCCGGGGTCGAACAGACCGATGATGTCGCCCGCCCATGCTTCCTCCACGGCCTCGCGTTCGTCCGCCATGAACTGCTGGGGCTGTTTGAGCGCGACGGTCTTGTTCGTCCCGGAGTGCCAGACCTCCATGCCTTTCTCGAACGCGCCGGAGACGATGCGCATGAATGCCAGCCGGTCGCGGTGCGCGGGGTTCATGTTCGCCTGAATCTTGAAGATGAAACCGGAGAAGTACGGCTCTTCGGGCTGAATGTCACCGATGTCGCTCTTGCGGGGCAGGGGCGGCGGCGTGTATTGCAGGAAGCGCTCAAGGAACGGCTCAACGCCGAAGTTGGTGACGGCGGAACCGAAGAACATCGGCGTCAGCTCACCGCGGCGCACCTTGTCGAGGTCGAAAGCGTCGCCCGCTTCGTCCAGCAGGTCGATTTCCTCCGCCAGCCGCTCGCGGTAGTGCTTCGCCAGCACATGCTCCAGCGCGGGGTCGTTAATGGCGATGTCGGTCTTCTGCACCATCGACTTGCCGTGGTCGCCGCCCGTGTACAGCTCGACCATTTTCGTGTCGCGGTGGTAAACGCCTTGGAAATCGCCGTCTGTGCCGATCGGCCAGTTGATGGGGCAGGAGCGGATGCCCAGCACCTGTTCCAGTTCCTCCATCAGCGCGAAGGGGTCTTTCGCCGCGCGGTCCATCTTGTTCACGAATGTGAAAATCGGGATGTTGCGCATCCGGCAGACCTTGAACAGCTTGATGGTCTGCGCCTCAACGCCCTTCGCCGCGTCAATCAGCATGACGGCTGCGTCTGCGGCGACCAGCACGCGGTAGGTGTCCTCAGAGAAGTCCTGATGGCCCGGTGTGTCCAGAATGTTGATGCGGAAGCCGTCAAACTCAAACTGCATTGCGGAGGATGTGACCGAGATGCCGCGCTGCTTCTCGATGTCCATCCAGTCGGACGTGGCGTGCTTATCGCTTTTGCGTGCCTTGACGCTGCCCGCCGAGCGGATTGCGCCGCCGTACAGCAGCAGCTTTTCGGTCAGCGTGGTTTTGCCCGCGTCCGGGTGCGAGATGATGGCAAAGGTTCGCCGTTTTTCCACCTGCTGGTGGAGCAGCTCCCGGAAAGCCGGCGTGTCGTGGGCTGGCAGCATGAATCGTCCTCCTCGTAAAGTGTCTGTCGCTCCTTGAAAGTGGATATTTCTTCCAACTCAAAACGTGCAAAATGCACGAAAAAGACAAGAATGTCCGAAAAGATATTTTACCGCCAAGAACGTGCCTTGTCAAGCCATTTTCCGCGCCTTCATGGCGTTCATGGTGCTATTTTTTCCGATTTTTCAGCAAACGGCAAAAAAAGTTTCAAGCAGCTTTTTGATTGACCTTTCTGCGCGATGGTACGACACTTTTATGCAGTGTTCGTGTGTGACGCAGGGGTTTCGCCTTCGCAGAGGCGATTCCCCCTGCAGCGAAAAAGTCAAGCCGCATAGGTGCAGCGTGAAGGGGCTTCATGGGGGACAACCACACTTCCATTGGAGTTATCCCCAATTTATCCACTTTTCATCCCCAAATCATTCACAGATACACCGCTTTATCCCCAGCCCCGTCCGACGAAAAACGCGGTGAAAAGGCACGTTTCGCCACATTGTCCTCCGCGGGGAGCGCTCATGCCATTTGGGACAAGCACCAAAGAACGTTTATGCACAGGAATGAATAATTATCCGCAAAATGCGAACATCCGACACCATTTTCTGGTTATCTGCAAAAGAATCCACAAGCTGCGCAGGGGGTGGACAACTTCTGTGGATAACCCTGTGGACAGTGTGGATAATTTGCGGTCATACGCGGTTTGTCAAGGCAAAATCGGCAAAAAACACTGTGGATAATCCTGTGGAAACTGTGGATGCTTTCGCCCAATTTGAAACGATTTGAAGGACGGGATACATATACAGCGGATGGATAGCAGACTTGGATACATCAACAAAAGCATAATCATGCGTCAATTTGGTGTGCTTCGGACATGCCCATACCGTATCCGACATAGACTGGAGAGAGGAGGTGGGTTTCTTGGCAGAAAAATCGCCCTTTTTCCGCAATTTCGCATCGCACATCCTGCCGGTGCTGACTTTTGCAACGCTGCTTGTCGGTACGGCACTGGTGGGTGTTGCGCTGACCCGAATTCCCCAAAGAACGACGGACGCAGCACTCCCGTCTCCCGCGCCGGAAACATCATATATCGCCGCGGGCAGCCTGACTGGGCGGACGATCCTCGTTGACCCCGGCCACGGCGGCTATGACGGCGGCGCGCGCTGCCGTGATTCCGGCGTGTGGGAGAAAGAGGTCAACCTCGCCGTAGCGCTGGCTGTGGAAAAGAGCCTGACGCAGCGCGGCGCGACGGTGCTGATGACCCGCCGGACAGACACCGATCTCTGTGACGACACAACCCGTCCGGCAAATGTGACGAAGAAGCGGCAGGACATGCAGTGCCGCGTGGATATGGCGGTCCAGGGGCAGGCGGACATGGTGCTGTCCATCCACATGAACGAATACCGCGTGCGGTCGGAATCCGGGCCGCAAGTGTTCTACCGCGCGGGCAGCGGCGCGGGGCGTCTGCTCGCCGGAACGATGCAGGAAGCGCTCATTACCGCCCTTTCGCCCCAAAAGGAGCGCGCCGCCATGCCGGGCGACTACTTCATTCTTCAGCTGGATACGCCATCGGTGCTGGTGGAATGCGGCTTCATTTCCAATCCGGCGGAGGAAGCGCTGCTGCTCTCGCCTGCTTATCAGGAGAAGCTGGGCGAAGCGATTGCGGATGGCGCGGCGGAGTATTTCCGCTTGGCACAGGCAGAAAAATGAAGGTTGCATTTTTTCGCCGCGCATGGTAAAATAAGAAGAAAAGGAAACGCATTATATCCGGAAAGGAGTATCGAATGAACATTCACGAATCCGCTGAGGACTATTTGGAAGCAATCCTCCGCCTGAAAGAAGCAAAAGGCTATGCACGCTCTGTGGATATTTCTCTGCTGCTGGGGGTCACGAAGCCATCGGTCAGCGTGGCGATGAAGCGTCTGCGCGAAAACGGTTATCTGACGATGGATGCTGACAACTTGATTACGCTCACACCCGCCGGGATGGAGATTGCGAGAAGCATTTATGACCGCCATAAGACGCTGTCGAGCTTTCTGGAGAGTTTGGGCGTTGACTCCGATGTTGCCCGCGAGGACGCCTGCAAAATTGAGCATGATATTTCCGAGGAATCGTTTACCGCGATTCGGAAGCTGATGCAGGAGCGGGAGCAGGAACAGAAAGGATAAACTGCTGCCTCCAATTTACTGTGCTTAATTTACTTGAAACACGATGTGCTGGAGGAATATTATGGCTGCAAGATACATGTATGCGAAAGAAGTATCGCATCAGGGGCTAAACAAATATCGTGTTGTAAAAGCACCAACACGGCATGAATTGGAACGTAAAGTTTCTGCTTTGCAAGCGCAGTGGGATGAACAATGGCGAAAAATCCAAGAGCGTGAAGCAAAACAGCGAAATCTTGCGCAAGAACGTGCGGATAAACAAAGAGACCTCGCGGAAGCGGAAAGCTATGCACAGTCCATGACAGCTCAGGCAGAGCGACTGCAAGAAATGCTGGATAGTATTTTGAAAAGAAGTCTGTACCCGCAACCGTTGCAAGCTAATATTCTGAAAAATACGTCGCCATTTGAAACACCGCAACCTATATATCCGCAGTTATGGGAAGCAGCACGCGAACCGCTTTTCAGTGATGAAACATATCATGAAAAACCATCTTTTTTCACCAAAATATCGCGGAAAAAGATGGAAAAGTTCATTGCAGCGGCTGAACTGCGCTATGAAGCTGATTACAATGAATGGAAAAAAAGAAAGGAAGAAGTAGACAGAAAAAATGATGCGCTAATTGAAGAATATAATAGAAAATTAGCGGAATGGCAGCAAAAAAAGGAGGAATATGAACGCGAGCAAAGCGTGGATAATCAAAAAATAGAAGAGATGCTTGCAAACTATCGAAATGGCAACAAAGAAGCGATCGAAGAATACTATGCGACACTGCTGGAACAGATTGAGTTGCCGTTTAGTTACAGCAAGGCGGTAGAGACGGAATATCAGCCAGAGGCAAAGCGGCTCATTGTCGAACAGCAGCTTCCGATTGTTGATGATTTGCCAAAATTAAAAGGTGTAAGTTATATTAAGACCAGAAAGGAATTCAAGGAATCTTACTATACAGATGCCTACCTTACCAAGAAATATGATCAGGTGATTTATCAAATAGTGGTGCAAACGCTGAATTATGTTTTTACGGTAGGAAAAGAGTATGACTACATCAATAATGTGGTAGTTAATGGGAAAGTCAGCACAGTAGATAAGGCAACAGGGAAGGACATCGAGCCGTGCGTGCTGTCGATTAGCGTTGACCGCAATGCTTTTGAGGATTTAAATCTTGAAGCAATTGACCCGCGTGCGTGGTTTAAGAGCGCTAAGGGCGTGTCTGCTGCGGCAATTGCGAATACGACACCGGTTGCGCCAATTATTACGGTTTCGCGTGAAGACAGCCGATTTATTGATGCCTATGAAGTGGCAGACCAGCTTGATGATAGCGTCAATTTGGCAGCAATCGACTGGAAAGATTTCGAGAATTTGATTCGCGAAATCTTTGAAAAGGAATTCAGCAGCAATGGCGGTGAAGTCAAAATCACGCAAGCAAGTCGAGATGGCGGCGTTGATGCTGTGGCATTTGACCCTGATCCGATTCGGGGCGGAAAAATCGTCATACAGGCGAAGCGCTATACGAATGTAGTCGGTGTATCAGCAGTTCGTGACCTTTATGGCACTGTCATGAATGAAGGTGCAACAAAGGGGATTCTGGTGACAACATCGAACTACGGAAATGATGCGTATAAGTTTGCGCAAGGTAAGCCATTGACGCTTATGAATGGGGCAAATTTGCTTTATTTGTTAGAACGACATGGATATAAAGCAAAAATAGATTTAAAGGAAGCACGTCAACAGCAAAACAACTGATTTAACAAAACAAAGCCGGGTCGAACCTTCCCTGTTTCGGAGGATTCGCCCCGGCTTTTCTGTATTACTTACTTCTCCGTTTCCAGTGAGCGGTATGTCCGTACCAGCACGACCGCTGAGAGAATTGCCGTCAGCACATCGGCGGCAGGCATGGAGTACATCACCCCGTCCAGTTGGAAAAACTGCGGCAGGAGCAGCACCAGCCCCACGCCGAACACAATCTCCCGTGCCATCGACAAAAGCGTCGAGGCAGCCGCTTTCCCCAGCGATTGCAGGAAGATGAACGTCCCTTTGTTGATGCACGCCAGCACAATCATGCTCAGGTACACCCGGAAGCAGCGTCGGGCAAAGAGCGTGTAGTGGATGGACTCGTTCTGCGCGCCGAAGAGCAGCATCACCTGATCGGGCAGCAGCTCCACCACAAGCAGCGCAATCAGCCCGACAACCGCCTCCGCCGCCAGCAGCCGCGTCAAAAGCCCTTTCACGCGGTCATGCCGTCCTGCGCCCATGTTGTACCCCGCCACGGGAATGCATCCCGCCGCCAGCCCAATCGCACAGCTGATGACGATTTGGAACACTTTCATGACAATGCCGAAAACCGCCATCGGAATCGCGGAAAATTCCTCCTGCGAGAAAACAGCGTCCTGCGCGCTGCAAATGCGCAGCATCGTGTTCGTCGCCGCCATTGCCGCGACCAGGCTGATTTGCGCCAGGAAGGATGTCATGCCGAGCTTGGCGCATTTCCCCAGTAAATGCGCGCGCGGGCGGAAGCTGTCCTTTTGCAGGTGAATCTGCTTCATCCGCGTCAGATACCAGATGGACAGTCCAGCGGTCAGCGCCTGCCCGGCAACCGTTGCAATCGCCGCGCCCGCCATACCAAAGTGGCAGACGAAAATCAGCAGCGGGTCAAGCACGAGGTTTGCCGCCGCACCCGCCAGCGTGGCAACCATCGCGAATGTCGGGCTGCCGTCAGAGCGGATGACCGGGTTCATTGCCTGCCCAAAGACGTACAGCGGCACGCCCAAGGCAATCCAGAAGAAATATTCCTGCGCCTTCTCGAATGTCCCAGCATTGACGCGCCCGCCGAACCACGTCAGCAGCGTGTCCGGGAACAGCAGGTATGCCGCCATCAGGACAAGCCCCGCGACGACGCTGACCGTTACCGTTTCGCCGACGGCACGGTGTGCCTCCTCCTGCTTCCCTGCACCAAGCATCAGACTGACAAACGCGCAGCAGCCGTCGCCGAGCATGACCGCAATCGCCAGCGCCGCGACCGTCAGCGGAAAGACGACCGTCGTTGCTGCGTTGCCGACGCTGCCCAAGTCGGGCGCGTTCGCAATGAACACCTGATCGACCATGTTGTACAGCGCCGCCACGACCAGAGAGGTCATGCACGGCACGGCGTAGCGCCGCATGAGGCGCCCCAGCGGCTGTGTTGCCAGCGGGCGCACGTCCTGCGCCGCCAAGGTTTCGGATTCTGTCTGCATAAAAAAAGCACTCCTTTTCGTTGATTGGAGCGCAGTGTCAAGGCAAAAAAGACTGCCCCTGCTGCGCGTCCGACAGATGGACTTACGCAGCAAAGGCAGCACTCTGTACCGCTATTTTACCGCATCGGGGCGGATTTGTCAAAGGGGTGTATCATCATTTTTTCCCGCCCGCCACAAGGCTTCCTGCAAAGCACGCACCGCCTGCGATCCAGTACCCCATTACGAGTCGACTCGTCGTGCCGTAAATCTCCAGCGCTCCTTGAAACAGACAGCCGACTGTCAGCGCAATGATGCCCCAGTGGTACAGCCGCACGCACCAGCGCCCCGGCAGCGCTTTCCCGCGCAGGGCGCGAATCAGCAGCGGACACGCTCCCAGCACCAGCGGCGGCAGGAACGCATACACCATGAAGTCCGAGTAGACCCCGTGGCTGAACTGCTCATACACGAATCCGCCCAGCGCGGTCACGGCGGCAAAAAGCAGATGATAGAGCGCAAGTTTCACGCATTTGCGGTCAATAGCCGATGTAGACAATGTCGCTCACGCTCCTTTCGCGGATGCTGCGCCCATTTGTGGTCGGGCTGTTGACGACGCGCCCCTGAAACACCATCGTCGAAGAGCCGCCGCCGTCGAGGTTGTAGGCGATTTGTGCGCCCAGCGACTGCATCAGCTCTGCCAATTGCCGCAAGGAAAGCCCGGCGCTCTCCTTCGTCCGCCCGTCGGAGACGACCAGCAGGTAATGCCCTTCGCTGATTTGCCCGATGGCGGTGCGCGGGTTGGAGGTCATGGCGCGCCCGACCTCGTCGCTGCTGCTGACGGTCACTTGCCCGCCATTGATCAGCGCCGGGCCGAACGTCAGCACCTGCCACGCGCCCTCACGCACCAGCGTGTCGGCGCTCGTTTCGCCTTCGGTGATGATGCGGAAATTGCCGTCCGCACCGATGACCAGTGCGTCCGTGCCGCTTTGCGCCGATGCGCGGTACAGCACGCCGTTGCGCAGCACATACCCGCGCTCCTGTGCGCCGTAATAGTCGCCGTTGATGGCGAGAATTGCACCCGCGTTTGCCGCCTGCACAGAGGTCGTCTCGGTCAGGTTGCGGGCGTAGGTGTTCCCCGCCAGCGCCGTTTTGAGCAGGGAAATGTCCGCAATCTGCACATCCGCAACGTACACCGTCGTGTTCTCTACGCGCATCGTTGTCAGCACAATGTCGATTTGGTCGTCGTGGTATTCCGTATCGGCGGAAATGGGCGCGGTGGTCGCCTGTTCCGCGGGGGATTCCGTCGCAGTCGGCACGGTGGTCGGAGCTTCCGTCGGCGCGGTGGAGGCTTCAGCGGTTGCCGTCGGCAGCGTGTCCGGCGTCAGCACACGGACAATCACGAACGTGTCCAGCGCCGCATAAACCGTGTATGCCGCCAGAATCAAAGCAAACACCATGTTTGCGAAATGCCGCTTCATGGAGCTTCACTCCTTTCCATGGCTATTATCTCCCCGTCAAGTGACGAACACATGATGAACCCGTGAATGATGCCGGAAGTTTTCCCTTCCCTTGACGCAATCCTGCCAAAGGCGTATACTGGAAGCGGAAATTTCCGCGGATGACCGCGAAAAGGAGAAGAATGATGCAGAAACTACGGGGATACTTGGCACTGGGAATATTCATCATGGGTATTGTATCGCTTTTATGCCTGCTTCTGCCGCTCATCGAGATAACGGATGATGCGCTGCTGCTGATGGTGTTTGCTGTGCCGCCGCTTATCTGCGGATTGTTCATAGCATTGGCACTGCATATGCTGCTGTATACGCTGCTTCTGGTGCTGTACGGCTGCAGAATACAGCTGGTGGCTTTGTACTTTCTTCATATCCGCAGGAAAACCGTCGGCTGGCGCGTGCAGTACCTTCCGGCGGCGGAGCGCAAGGTGGGCATACTGCTGGCGGCTGTTCCGTGGGAGCAGGAAACCGGCGACTTGCAGCAGCGGGCGCAGATTGTCCTGTACTATGTGCAGAGCGTACTGGCAATACTGTTCTATGCGCTGGCAGTCAATTTGTATGGGACAGCATCCGCCATTGCCTGCCTTGTGCTGGCGTGGGGGTATGCGTTTCTCAGCATCATCATGCCGCCAAGCGAAATTCGGAAAGTATTCCAGCCCGAAAAGCGGCGCAAAATGTGGCAGATGCAGTGCCTGCTGGCGGAGAACCTGACGGATCACCTGTTCACGGAAATGCCGGAAGAATACTTCGCTCCGCCGGACAAAATTCAGAATCAGAATGATGCGGCTCTTATGATTAATTGTTCCGCGCGGCTGATGATGCAGAACCGCTATGGTGAGGCGCTGGACATCCTGACTATGCTGGCGCTGGAGCATCGGGAGCAGACGAAGCGCCTTTGGTGGCAGCTGATTCCGCGCGGCGTTCTGTGTGAACTGGCGCTGGACAAGCCGGGCTACTTTCTGAAAGAGTATGACACGCTGTACATGCAGAAGGAATTGCGCAAGCATGAAAAGCAGCCGCTTGTCTGGCGCACGGCGTATGCGGTGCATCTGCTGCGCGACGGCGATGAGCAGAAGGCGGAGCAGTGCCGCAAGCAGTTCCTGCGCCGCATCCGCCATACGACCACGCCGCGCTGCTATCAGTGGACGATAGACAGAATGACGCAGGAAAAGGCAATCTACGAATCAAGAAAGGCAAAGGAAGCGCAAGAATGAAGAATCGGACATTTCAGCGCCTGTTTCCGCTCCTGCGGATGGGCAGCATCCTGCTGGCGGCGGTACTGTTCTGCGCGGCACTAATCGGCGTGAACGCACAGCTGACTGTCGGGACGAATGAAGAGCGGAATCTGGCGACGTATCTGGGGCTGGCACTGACGGCGGTCGTGACGTATCTGCTGCAAGATGTGCCGAAAATGCTGGTCGGCAGGCACTTTGGCTGGAAGCTCGTGCGCTATGAGGCGTTCGGGCGGGTCTATCAGGCGGACGGCACAGGGGCGTTCGTGCGTGTTCCAGTACCGGCGCAAAGTCGTCTGCGCTATCAGCCGTATCTGCTTCCGCCGGAGGATGCCTCTCGGCACGACGTGACGCTGTACATGCTCTGTCCCCTGCTGTATGGCGGGACGCTGGCGGTGGTGTTTGGCGTGCTGACCCTGCTGACGCTGGGGCAGCCGGTGTCGCTGGTGCTGTGCGAACTGGCGATGGGCGGCGTGGTGCTGGCGATGACGTGCATTCTGCCGATGGATGAGCGGTTTATCGCATCGCCGATGGCGATCGCACGGATGCTTCGAGATCCGGAACAATTGGCGGAGTGGCTGTATTTCGCGCGTATGAAGGCGAATGGCGGGGTGGAGGTGACAGATGTTTCGATTGAAAACATTCCGCAGCCTGCAACAGTGAAGACATGTCAGGATGCAATCTGCGTCTTTCAGCGAGCGCAGATTGCGCTGATGGTTCAGTGTGATGCACAGAAGGCGTATGGACTGATGAAACAGGTGCTGGAAAGCGAGGCGCGGCTGTCATATACTGCATGGAAACTTCTGCTGAGCGATGGGGTGGTTGCGGAACTTCTGGCAGGTGAACCGGGTGAATTTACGGCGCTCTATCGTGGAAAAGCCGGCGCAGCAATACGGCAGGTGATGTTTCGCATGGTGGACTATGCGCTTCCTGCCTATGCGGTGGCGATGCTGGTGACACATGAAGCGCGGGAAGCAGAGGTTGTGCGGAACACGCTTGCGCCAGTGCGAGAGAAAATGCCGGAGCTTGATGCTTTGATGAAGGCCATCGAAGAAAAAGCCGCACGAATCGAAAGCTGATTCGTGCGGGGAAATTTCGCGCCTGCGGGCGCGACCAAAGGGCTTTCCGGTCGCCCTTTGGAAACCTTCGGCGCCGTCACTTTTGGGGTTACCTGTTTCTTGACTTGTGCTGAAAGTTTACGTTGGAGCGTCCAATCCGAACCGTAGGTTCACCGGATAAACACGCGGACACTGTATGCAGTCGTCACCAACCCAATCGCGCGGAAGGGTCAAGGGAGGAACTCCCTTGTGGGGTCAAGGGGCAACGCCCCTTGGGTCACTCCCCCTTTTGTGCATCCTCCCACGCGCGGCGGATGGCGGTGAGGATGTCGCCGTGGGCGTCGCGCAGGGACATGGTGGCGCCGGAGACAATGTCGGCGGCGCGGGCACGGTCGTCGTCGGAGAAGGCTTCCCAGCGGGCGCGATCAGCGTCGGAAGAAGAATTTTCCGTCAACGGACGGCCGTTCTCGGCGGAAAAGTACCGCCCAAACCACGTCTCTACCTCGTCCACCGTCATGCCGACCATCATGTTCTGATAGGTGTCCATCTGCTCGCGCCATGAACCGCTCGTCAGCTGGTAATCCTCTCCACGGGCGCGCTTGCTCGTCCATGCGGCAATTTCCTGCATGTAGTTGTCCTCGCTGTCCTCGGTGTAGCCGACGACCTTTCCGGCGCTGTCATCCCAGAGCGAATAGCCGCCCTGTCCCGGAAAGCCGCTGAACTGCGGCATGGACGCGCCGCTGTAATTCGGCGTTGCCACTTCGAGCTGGTCAACCGCCATCGACACGATGCGCCCGTCCTCGTCGAACGTCCCATGCGCAAACACGACGTTGAAGGAGTAAACCTGCCCGTCTTCGTCATCCTTGCCCGGCCCGACGCGCCCGGTCGCCGCCATGCCGATGCCCTCGCGAACCGCCTGACCCGCGCGGTTTGCCGGATTGCCCGTTGCCTCGTCCATTGTGTCCGATGCGTTCAGGGCGACGCGGACGGCTTCACGCAGGGCATTGCTCGTCATCGTCGCGCCCGTCACGACATCCACATCCCATGTGTTCATGCGAATCATCTCGTCCGGCAGAATATCCAGCGCGCGGCTGCCGATGCCATCCGTCTCATGCTGCTCCAGAATGTTCACGGCGCTGATGGCGCCGTCCTCCATCATCACCTGCACGCGCAGGATGCCGCCGTAGCCATCCGCCTGACCCGTGCGCGTGTCGGCGCTGGCGCGGCAGGACGCAAGCAGAACGGCGCAGGAACACAGCGTCAGCATCGTCAGCAGACGTTTTTTCATTTTTCGGCTGGTTTGCATTAAAAAATCCCCTTTCAATCTTCCAGATTGCAGGGAAATCGCTCCCTGCGACGTTGTTATTGTGTCCCGCGCAGGAAAAGTCATTCAATCAACACGCTTTTTGATGCAGATTTTTTCCGCAAGCAGGAAAATCGCCCTTGCGCGGCGAATAGAGATAGAGAATATGCCTGTGCTGACTGATTTTCCGCCGCGCGGGCATCCTGATGAAAGGGTTTCACCCGAAAAGGCAGGTGTTTTTCGTATATGAAGAAGTCATCCGGGAAGAAGCGCGTCAGTTCGCTGACGTTCCTGATTGCGACGACGGCGGTGCTGGCGGCGGTGGCGGTGCTGTGCCTGTTCGGCAGCAATCTGCTCTACGCCATGCGTGTGCGCAACGTCAATGAGCAGCGCGCCGAGGTGGAGAAGCGCAACACGGAGCGCTACGAAGCGTATCGGCAGGAAGTGCAGGAGCTGCAAGACCGTCTGACGGCGAACAACAACATCAGTGCCGACTGGCCCCAGCCGGACACGCAGGAAGGCATCTCCATTGTCGACCTGACGAATTATCCGCTGGATAACCCCGGCACGGTCACGGTGTCGCGTCAGGACGTGATGCTGGGCGGTCTGCTACTGGTCAACGAGTGGCATTCCCGCCCGTCGGATTTTGACGAATCATCGCTGGTGTCCATCATGACCTATGCGCGGAGCATGGGCGTGACGAAGAGCATTTGGCGCAATTCCGACCAGCGGCTGTTCCCGGTGGCGGCGAATGCCCTGCTGGATGCACTCAATGCCGCAAAAGAAGCGGGGCTGGAGGGCTATGTCGTCCGCGAGGCGTACCGCAGCATTTCCGACCAGCAGACGCTCTGGGACGCGGAATACAACCGCTTGAAAGGCCGCCACAGCGCGTGGACGGACGATGAGCTGATTGCCGCCACAAAGAAGAGCATCAACCTGCCCGGCACGAGCGAATATAACTCCGGCTTGGCTTTCACGCTGTACCTCTACGAGAACGGCAATGACGAATTGAACAAGATGGTGTTCTCCGAGAGTGAGCAGGGCAAGTGGATGTACGAAAACAGCTGGAAGTACGGGCTTGTGTTCCGCTTCCCGCTGCAGGACTTCCCGACGAAGGGCACCATCAGCCGCGCCTACAAGACGGGCGTGAACGTGGAGATGAATCTGTTCCGCTTCGTGGGCATTCCGAACGCGACGGTGATGCACCATCTGGACATGTGCTTGGAAGAGTACATCGAGTACCTGATGGCGCACCCGCACATCGCCGTGTTTGAGGACGGTCAGCTGAAGTACGAAATCGTCCGCCAGCAGGTGGGCGACGACAGCAGCACCTTCTCCGTCAGCATCAGCCGCAAGACCAGCAACTACACCATGTCGCTGGACAACATGGGCGGACTGATTACGATTTACGAGTATTGATAGGGATACGAATCCCCCGCCAGCGGATGATGATGTCCGGCTGACGGGGGATTTTGCTTCGAGACCATCAAGAAATAAAGCGAGGTGCGTCCGATTGAAACATCGTATCATAGCATTGCTAACCGCATTTATCCTCTGTTTCAGCACTGCGTCTGCTTTTGCAGATACATCCGTTGATACAGCCATGAACCTGTCCACTACAGCAGATGCACCATTAGCCGTCATCAAAGCATCGTCCGCGCTTGCGGCGGCGCAGTCGATGATTCTGCTTTTCAATGCGGGTTCCAAACGAGAAGGCGCAGTGATGGAAACGTGCATGGTAATCCCCATTAGCGTCACATCCGACGATGATATCATCACGATGGAGATTGCCGCTCTGCATGGTGTTTTCAGCTCCAATGAAGTCCCGACAGAAAAATATGACCCGCATCACATGATGGCAGGCTGCGAAAGCTGGGTGCGCTTGCAGCTGCTGGACAACCACGACGGCACATATTCGCTGCTGACGTATCAAGAACCCGACGATGGCGAAACGCTGTACAGAGACGTTAAACGCATCTTCTCTGTATTCGCTGCGATAAGGCTGATGATTTCGGCCAGAGACGCATCATTTAAGGACACCTACCATGAAATGGCGGAGGAAAACTGGGCGGCATTCTGCTCCCGCGACACCAGTGACGAAGGAACGCCCGTCTTCCTCGAAATGAATGTGACTTCGGCGGATGTGCGGCTCAGCCTGACGTATCTGCGCGAACCTGAAAACTACCCCGCCAGCAACATTCGCGAATACACGATGGCGGACGGCACGACGTATGTTTGGATTGTGATGGAATAAGTCTGCTTGACAAAAAGCGCCGGAATGCAGCTGTGTATGCTGTGTTCCGGCGTTTGGCGTTTTAGGCGGAAGGTCGGTCGCGCCCATCTGGCGCGACAATATGCAAGTGGTGGGTAAAGCAGCTTGGGGGCGCATCTGCGGATGCGCAAAGTTACTGGCAGGGACGCTTCGCTGCCTGCGCCTTTTGTTGACTTTTCTCTTTGAATTGATTTGACGAGGAACAGTTGGGGCGTTGCCCCAAACCCCACCAGAGGCGCTGCCTCTGGACTCCGCAAGGGGAAAAGGAAAAGAGACGAAGTCTCCCCCTTGACCCCTCCGCGCGATTGAGTTGGTCTCACTACCATGCTCTACCCGCGTGTTTATCCTCTTTTTCCCCTATCCTTATTTTGCTTCCGCCCAGTTTGTCCCCTGATGCACCTCCGCCAGCAGCGGCACGCGCAGCTCAATCACATGCTCCATCGCATCCTTCAGCAGCTTCCCCGCTTTTTCCACTTCCTCCGGCGGGCATTCCAGCAGCAGTTCGTCATGCACCTGCAAAATCAGCCGACTCTTCAGTCCCTCCCGGCGCAAGGCTTCGTCCACCCGTACCATCGCCAGCTTGATAATATCCGCCGCCGTCCCCTGCACGGGCGTATTCATGGCGGCGCGCTTGCCGAACTCGCGCACAACCGCCTTGTCGCTCTTCAGCTCCGGCAGATACCGCCGACGCCCCATCAGCGTCAGCGCGTAGCCGTTGTGCTGCCCGTCCTCGGCGGCGCTGTCCATGAAGCGCTTGACGCCCGGATACTTTCGAAAATAGCGGTTGATGAACTCCTGCGCCTCCTGACGGCTCACGCCCGTGTTTTTCGCAAGACCAAATCCGCTGATGCCGTAAATCAAGCCGAAATTGACCGCCTTTGCGCGGGAACGGAGCGTAGAATCCACCTCATCCAGCGGCACGTCGAAGATTTCGCTGGCAGTGCGCGCGTGAACGTCCTGCCCCGTGCGGAAGGCTTCCACCAGTGCGTGGTCGCCGGAGAAGTGCGCCATCAGGCGAAGCTCAATCTGGCTGTAATCCGCGTCCAGCAGTACCCAGCCCGCACGCGGCAGGAACGCCTGACGGATTTCCTTGCCCTCCTCCGTGCGGACGGGGATGTTCTGCAAATTCGGCTCGCTGGACGAGATGCGCCCGGTGGCGGTGGCGACTTGGTCGAAGGTGGAGTGTACGCGCCCGGTCGCGTCCGTCAGGCGCAGCAGACCCTCGACGTAAGTCGAATTGAGCTTCGTCAGCTGCCGATAGCGTAATAGCGGCGTAATGACCTCCGGCGCGATGTCCTGCAAGCCCTCCAGCACTTCGGCGGAGGTGGAATAGCCGCGCGCGGTTTTCTTGCCGTGCGGCAGCTGCAATTTATCGAATAGCACGTCGCCGAGCTGCTGGGTGCTGTTGAGGTTGAAGGTTGTTCCGCAGGCGGCGAATACCTGCTGCTTGCTCTGCTCAATTTCCTGCGTGTAGCGCTCGCCCAATTGCCGCAGGAATGCCGTATCGACGGTGAAGCCGATATCCTCCATGCGGTACAGCACGCCGGAAAGCGGCATTTCCACGTCGCGCATGAGGTGACTCATGCCCATGCGTTCAATATTCGCCTGCTGCCACCGGCACAGCGAGAGCATTCCGCGCGCGTCAGTGGGCAAATCACCGCACAGCGCGTCCAGACTGTAACTCTTGCGCTGCGGGTCAAGCAGGTACGCGCCAAGCTGTACGTCCCACGCATAGCCCTCCGGCATGGGGAGCTTCGCGCGGTTCAGCCGGTGCCACAGCGTTTTGCCATCGTGGATGACGGCGGGGTGCGCGGCGAGGTCGGGTGCGAGAGCGCGGAGCAAATCCTCCGGGTCAGCGCCGGGAGTGAGCAGATCGCCGCCGAGTGCCGCCTGACAGCAGGACAAATCCTGCGCCGCGCACGTCAGCACTGTGTCATCCAGCGCGATGGCAATCGGGCGGGCGCTGTCCGGCAGGGCGGTGAGCCATGCGGTCAGATCAGCGCCGGAGGAAATCGGGGCGGCGTCCGCAAAGGGCAGGAGCGTCAAGGGTGTTTCCTCTGCGGCGGTATCCGGCGCGGGCGCATCGTCAGGCGCTTGCAGGCGGCGGATGATGCTGTTCAGCTTCAGCTTTTCCAGCGCGGGAATCCCATGCCGGAAGTCCGGCATGGCGCACGCCTTGAGGGAAAACGCAATCGGTGCGTCGCGGCGAATCGTCGCCAGTTCGCGGCACATTTTCGCCTGTTCCGCCCATGTGACGAGTTTTTCGCCGAGTTTGCCCTTCACTTCGCCCGCATGAGCGAGGATGTTGTCCAGCGTCCCGTACTGGTGCAGCAGGCGCACGGCGGTTTTGTCGCCAATGCCGGGGATGCCGGGGATGTTGTCGCTGCTGTCTCCCGCCAGCCCCTTCCAGTCCACCACCTGCTCCGGCGAGAAGCCATACACTTCGTACACCATGGCGGGTGTAAAGTGCGTCGTTTCGCTGATGCCCTTGCGGGTGAACAGCACCTGCGTTGTATCGGACACCAGTTGGAGCGCGTCGCGGTCGCCGGTCAGGATGACGGGGCTGACCCCGGCGTCCTCACCTAGTTTGGACAGCGTGCCGAGAAGATCGTCCGCCTCCCAGCCTTGCAGGGAGAAAACCTGGATGCCCATTTCCGGCAGCAGCGTCCGAATGGTGGCGAACTGCTGGCGCAATTCATCCGGCGTTGCGGCGCGTCCCGCTTTGTAGTCGGGATATGCCGTGTGGCGGAACGTCGGCGCGTGCTCATCGAAGCAGACCGCGAGATAGCGGGCGTTTTCGTCTGAAATCGCTTTGAGCATCATGGTCAGAAAGCCGTAAATCGCATTGGTGTAAACGCCGCCCGCGTCCATCAGCGGGAGGGCGTGGAAAGCCCGGTGCAGCAGGCTGTTGCCGTCAATCATGAGGAAGGTGTCTTTCATGGGGATTCTCCTCCTATCTCCTTCAATTGTACCTTCCCGAATGAAACTTGTCAACCGCCGCATATCCTTTCCCCAGAAAGGCAGGGACGAAAATGCGGATTTTGCTGGCAGGGATGATGGCGCTGCTGCTCCTGCGCGCGCCGGAGACGATGGCGGCGGCGGAAGCGGCGTGTGCGCTGTTCGTGCGCAGCGTGATGCCGGGGCTGTTCCCGTACTTGACGCTGTCGCAGATGCTGGTGAGCCGATGCGGACGCGACATGCAGCCCGGACTGCTGATGCTGCTGGGCTGGTGCGGCGGTTCGCCGACGGGTGCGCGGCTGCTGGCGATGCAGGGCAGCCGTCCGCACCGGGAACAGAAGGCGCTGGCGGTCTCCTGCGCGACGATGAGCCCGATGTTCCTGCTGGGGACAATCGGAGGCTGGCTGAACAGCCGAATCGCGGGGGCAATTGTGCTGCTGAGCGTGCTGGCGGGCGGCTGCTGCGCGGGGCGACTGGCAAAACGGTGGACGAGGGTTACATCCGCTGAAAAAGTGCCAGAAGCAGCACTGTCCCCTGTCTCCTTCGCACGCGCGGTGGAGGACAGCACCCGAACCATGCTCCTTGTCTGCGGCACGATGACGATGCTTCGCGTCTTTGCGACGCTGACGGACTTTCTGCCTGATGCGATGCGTCTCCCGCTGACGACGCTGCTGGAAGTCACGACGGGCACGGTGACGATCGCGAACCTGCCGACACCTCTGCCTTTGCGGATTGCTCTCCTGTCCGCAGCGACGGGTTTCGGCGGATGCGCGGTCATCATGCAGAACCGTGCGCTGTACCCGCAAGGATTGATGCGGCTGGGCGAACAGCTGGCGTGGCAGGCGCTGCACGGCGTGATTTCGGGGGCATTGGCGCTGGGAATCGCGCTGCTGGTGCTGAGCGCGGGCGGAAATTTGTGAAAGAAAATTTGTGATGGATAGCTGAAAGAATCCGGATTACAGCTTGTCAACCGGGGAAAAAGCAAGTATAATATATTCTGCGGAGTTCTGCGAAATTCTCCGCATCAGCAAAAAAAGAAACCCGTCGGCTTCGGCGGAATTGAAGGAGTACCCAGAAAAAATGAAAAAACAAAATGCAGCGATTTGGTGCGCCCTGCTGCTGATTGCCTTGCCCATTGCAGTGCTGCTGCTTGTGCCGTCGCCTTCCGCACGGATTGTGGACGTGGTGCAGCCGCTGATGGAGTCAGAAGAGATTGATTATTGGAATCCCGACATCTTCTTCCTGACGAAATACGGCTTGACCGCTGCTGTCAGCGCTCTGTGCGGTTTGGTGCTGACGCTGCTGTACTCGCGCAAGCGCCTCTCGCTGGACACCCGCGCGGCAATCTGCACGGTTGGCGGCTTTGGCGCGCTGGTGGGCGCACGCGTGCTGTATATGCTTGCCCGGTATTCGTACATCATGGTTGATTTGGGCGGCAGCTCGTTCTTCTGGCAGTTCTGGCAGGGCGGTTATACGCTCTATGGCGGCATCCTCGGCGGCATGGGCGCGATTGCGCTGTATGCGAAACTGACGAAACAGAAGGCGCTGCCTCTGCTGGACGCGGTGACGCCCGGCGCGCTGCTGGCGCTGTGCGGCCTGCGCTTGGCGGAGGGTTTCACGGGGCAGGGCTTCAGCAAACAGATGGACGATATCTGCTGGTACTTCCTGCCTTTCCAGAATGAGGATGGGCAGATGCTGGTTTGGGCATATGAAGCCATCGTTGCAGCAGTCGCACTCGTGATTGTGCTGGTGCAAGGGCGCAGGCAGAAAATTGCCGGGCGGACGCTGGAAACCGGGTTGACTATCATCAGCGTGATGCAGGTGCTGCTCGATTCGTGGCGCGCGGATGAACTTATCCGCTTCGGCTTTGTCCGCCTGAATATGCTCATGGCGGCGCTGACGCTGGCGGTGCTGCTGGCATCACGCCTGACCCGCTGCATCCGCCGGGATGGGCTGAAAGGAATCAGCATCGCGCGCATTGTGATGCTGCTGGCCGGCGCGGGCGTGTGCATCGCCGTGGAATTTGCGCTGGACAAGTCTGCCATCAACAACGGAATACTTTATGGGGTGATGATGCTCGCGCTTGTGCCGATGTTCATCGCCGTGCTGCTGGATGACGGCCGCATTCAGACCGCCGAAGAAAGGAAATAAGCCATGCAGGTGACGCAACCGAACGAATTTTACAAGGGTCTGCCGAAAGAGGACGTATTCTTCGTCAAGGACGACCAGAACAACCCCGTCGGCGAGGGATTCCTGATTTATCAGTATCAGCCGACGATTTTCCCTTCGCGCCCGGTCAACATCTATTTCAGCATGACCAGCAAGCCGGAAGGCGAATACTGGCTGCTGGGGTCGCTTGCGGCGCGCGCGCGGCAGCTGCGCAATCAAGCGCCCGGTGCGGCGGCACGGCTGTACACAGCCGTGGATGTGCAGGACGAGCGCCAATTGGCGTTTTATGAGCACAACGGCTTCAAGATGGATTACACCGAGGATTTGGTGCGCCTGAACGACCCTGACGAAGTGCCGCAGCTGTTCAACTGCTCGTGCATCACGCTTCCGCTCAACACCGTGCAGGAGCAGATGGATTTGGTGTCGCGGATGCGCGGTGCCGGGTTCAGCTACTTTGACCACGGCTTCCTGCTTCAGCAGATGAATCGGCAGAATTTCGCCGCGCTGGGCATCTTGTATGGGTCGAATCTGGTTGGTGCGTGCGTCGCCGCGGGGCAGTACACGTCGGCGGAGGTTATGGGGCTGTACATCGTGCCGGAGTTCCAGCGCAAGGGCTTGGGCACGCGTTTGCTCCAGCAGACGAAACAGGCGCTGGCGAGCACGGGCGTGACGGATTTGACGATGCGGGTGATGAGCGACAGCGAGCCACAGGTGCGCTTGGTGCAGCGGTTCCGTGCGGAATTGGTGGAACACACGAGTGTGTTCCCCTCGATGCAGATTTAAGAGGGGCATGGCGATTGCCCTCTTGGATGGCTTCGCGGTGTACGCTTTTGTGACATTATGGTCATGTTGCAGGGGGAATCGCCTCTGCGGAGGCGACCAAAGGGCTTTCCGATCGCCCTTTGGAAACCTTCGGTGCGCACACTCCTGTTTATTGGTTTTGACCGAAAGTTTTTAGTTAAGGCACTACCGCACAATTCGTCGGCAGCGCTGGCGATGCCTTTTCTGCAATCTGCGGCATGCAAATTCCTCGATTTACCGCCAGTAAACCTTCGGAATTTGCATTTGCATCTGACAAAAAATGCATTCGCCATCGCACCAACTCATTTGTGCGGTATTACCTTAGTGTGCCTTTCGTTCCCTCAATAAACACTACCAATAACATCCGGAGGCGAAGGCGAAGGGGTCAAGGGGGCGACCGCAGACATTCGTCTGTTTTCATTGCCCCCCTGTCGCCTCCGTGGAGGCGAAATCCCTGTGTAAACACACGAATGCAGTATAAAAAAGTTACCAACTCAATCGCGCGAAAAGGTCAAGGGAGAACCTCCCTTGTAAGGAGAAAGCATCATGGGCATTGTGTCGCTGAAAGACTACCGCTGGGATGGCAGCAAGAAGCTCGAATTGAAGGACGCGGAGACGGGCGCGCCGGAGTTCGTGGATAAAAAGACGCTCAAGGCGCAGACACTGGAGAACCTTGCGGAAGCGGCGGCACTGCAGGATAAACTCTATGCGCAGGGGCGCGAGGGTATCCTGATTGCCATTCAGGCGCGTGACGCGGCGGGCAAGGACAGCCTCATCAAAAAGGTGTTTGGGCAGCTGAACCCGGCGGCGCTGGAAGTCGCGGCATTCAAAGCGCCCAGTAAGGAAGAACTCAGCCATGATTATCTCTGGCGTATCATCCGCACCGTTCCGCCGCGCGGGAAAATCGGCGTGATGAACCGCAGCCACTACGAGGACGTGCTTGTGACGCGCGTGCACCACATGGAGAAGGACTATGCCATGCCGCCGCGCGTGACGGATGATTCGGGTTTCTACCCCAAGCGCTATCAGCAGATTCGCAATTGGGAACAGTACCTTTACGAGAACGGATACCGCGTCGTCAAGGTGCACCTGAACGTCAGCCGTGACGAGCAGAAGCGCCGCTTCCTGGACAGGCTGGAACGCGAAGATAAGCACTGGAAGCTCTCGGTGGATGACATGCGCGAACGCCGCCTGTGGAAGCAGTATGACGAAGCGTTCGAGGATGCCATCAATGCGACCGCGACGAAGGAATCCCCATGGTACGTCCTTCCGGCGGATGACAAGTGGTTCACGCGCTACCTGATGAGCGAAATTCTGCTGGATGTGCTGATGGATGTGAACCCGGATTATCCGCCGCTTGATCCGGCGGAAGCCGCGAAAGTTCCGACAATTCTGGCAGAGCTGGAGAATGGCGAATAATCAGCACAAAGTGTATTTTTTGTGGATTTCAAGGGAGAAATATGGAAGTACACATTTTGGTGTGTGCAAACCGGGTTGATTTTATGGGAAAGGCGCGGTATGATGAAGGACGTGCAGGGCGCAATGCCTTGCACGCAACGCCCGAAGGCAGATGCCTGAAATACAAAAGCATACAGCAATACGCCTTATGCGGCTCCTGCACAACGCCGTAGATTTCTCTCTTCCATGCTTCCCCGTCTACCCGATTCGTGGGCTGACGGGGATTCTTTTACTTATAATACTATTTCCAAATTCACCTGCGCCATCTGCTTGCGCCTTTTCCGCTCTGGCGTCCGGTCGTTCCATTTAGCGTAGCACTGCTACGCTGCATTTCACTCCCGTTAGCCAGAACGAAAAATTCGCGGCGCATCTTGGCGCATTCTCATTTGGAAATAGTATAAGCAACACCGCACAACTCGGCGGTGCGTCGGGCGATGCCTTTTCCGCACTGGGAATAGTATGAAAATCATGTTTTTAAGCAATCGCATCCGAATTGAACAAAAACCCACGACTTTTCCTGCAAAAGCAAGAGGATTTTTCGCGGTTGATGGCGAATTAAAACGATTCGGACTGCACCTCGCTGCGGGAGAAACGGCAGAGCGTACAGAACGAAAAACCAATCATTTTCCGGGCGCTTTCGCTGGTGGTGGCGGCGAAAAGCCCGACGGACGAGGTACTGGAATGGAAACAAACACCTATTATTATGCGGGCATTGACATCGGTTCTACCACCGTCAAGCTGGTGCTGCTGAACGAAGCGGGAGAAATGGTCTGGGGCGAATATCGCCGCCACTGCGCGCATACGCAGGAGACGCTGGCGGAGATGATGCGGGAAGCGCGGAAGAAACTCGGCGCGTGCCGCGTGAAGGTGCGCATGACCGGATCGGGCGCAATTTCGCTGGCGGAAGCGCTGCGCGTCGGCTTCGTACAGGAGGTCGTTGCGGTGGCGGAAGCGCTGCAGAAGGCCGCGCCGCAGACCGACGTCGCCATCGAATTGGGCGGCGAGGACGCGAAGATTATCTATTTCACCGGCGGATTGGAAGAGCGCATGAACGGCGTGTGCGCGGGCGGCACGGGGTCTTTTATCGACCAGATGGCGGCGCTGCTGAAAACCGATGCGCCCGGCTTGAACGAACTGGCAAAGCGCTATCATGAGCTGTATCCCATTGCGGCGCGCTGCGGCGTGTTTGCCAAGAGCGACATTCAGCCGCTGATTAACGAGGGCGCGGCGCGTGAGGATCTGGCGGCGTCGATTTTTCAGGCGGTTGTGAACCAGACGATTTCCGGGCTGGCGTGTGGCAAGCCGATTCGCGGGCATGTGGCGTTCTTGGGCGGGCCGCTGCACTTCCTGTCCGAATTGCGGCAGGCGTTTGTCCGCACCCTGCACCTGACGGAGGAAACCGCGATTGTGCCGGAAAATTCGCACCTTTTTGCGGCGACGGGCGCGGCGATGGCGGCGCTTTCGGGCGGCGAGGACGAAGCTGTGCCGATGGACAGCCTGCTCGAACGCCTTGAGCACGGCGTCATGCTGACCTTCGGCTTGAAGCACCTGCCGCCGCTGTTCCGCAATCAGGAGGAATATGCGGCGTTCAACCGCCGCCACGCACAGGCAAAGGTGCAGCGCGGCGATTTGGCAACGTATTCCGGCAAGTGCTATCTGGGCATTGACGCGGGTTCGACGACGACGAAAGTCGCGCTGATTGGCGAAAAGGGTGAATTGCTGTACAGCTACTATGCGGGCAATTCCGGCAGCCCGATTGAGACGGCGCGCACGGCGATGCGCGAGCTGATGGAGAAGATGCCCGACACGGCGGTGATTGCGCGCTCCTGCTCTACCGGCTATGGCGAAAGCCTGCTGAAATCAGCGTTCCGGCTTGATGACGGCGAGGTGGAGACGATTGCGCACTGCACCGCGGCGGCGTTCTTTGACCCGAAAGTGGACTGTGTGCTGGATATCGGCGGGCAGGACATGAAGTGCATCAAGCTGAAAAACGGCTCGGTGGACACGATTCTGCTGAATGAAGCGTGTTCGTCCGGCTGCGGCAGCTTCTTGGAAAATTTCGCAAACTCGATGGGCTACACAGCGGAAGGATTCGCAGCGGAAGCCCTTTTTGCGCCCGCCCCGGTTGATTTGGGAACGCGCTGCACTGTGTTCATGAACTCCAACGTCAAGCAGGCGCAGAAGCAGGGCGCGACGATACAGGACATCAGTGCGGGTCTGGCGTGCTCGGTCATCAAGAACGCGCTGTTCAAGGTCATCAAACTCGCTGATCCGAAGGAACTGGGGCAGCATATCGTCGTGCAGGGCGGCACGTTCCACAACAAGGCGGTGCTGCGCGCGTTCGAGCAGCTTGCGGGCGTGGAGGCCGTCTGCCCGGATATTTCCGGCATGATGGGCGCGTTCGGTGCGGCGCTGATTGCGCGCGACCGGGCGTCGGGCAGCGCTACACCCTCCTCTACCCTGCCGATTCAGGACATTCTGGGCTTGCAGTGGCAGACGCGGACGGCGCGCTGTCAGGGCTGCACGAACCACTGTATGCTGACGGTCAGCCTCTTCCCCGGCGGACGGCGGCACATCACGGGCAACCGCTGCGAAAAGGGGCTGGGCAAAACCGCAACGGGCGAAAAAGGCCCGAACGTGATGGCGTACAAGCTCAAGCGCATGTTCGACTATCAGCCGCTGACCGCCGAACAAGCCACGCGCGGCGAACTGGGCATTCCCCGCGTGCTGAACATGTACGAGAATTTCCCGTTCTGGATGACGCTGCTGACGAAGCTGGGCTTCCGGGTGGTGCTGTCCCCCGCGTCCAGCCGCGCAATTTACGAGAAAGGCATGGAATCCATCCCGTCGGAAAGCGAGTGCTATCCGGCGAAGATGGCGCACGGACATGTGCAGTGGCTGATTGATCAGGGCGTCGGGACAATCTTCTATCCGAGCGTGTTCTACGAGCGGCAGGAGGACATGAAGACCCAGAATCACTTCAACTGCCCGATGGTTGTGGCGAATCCGGAGAATATCGCCAACAACGTCGAGGATGTGACCGAAGGGCGCGTGCGGATGCTTAAACCGTTCCTCGCGCTGACCAGCGAAAAAACGGCGGCGGATGCGCTCGTGCGCTTCTTCCGCAAGACCTTCAATATCCCGGAGCAGGAGGTTCGCGACGCGGTTCACGCGGGCTGGGACGAGCAGCAGTGTGCCAAGACCGACGTGCGCGCCGAGGGTCTGAAGGTGCTGCAATGGATGGAGGAAAACCATCGGAAGGGCATCGTGCTGGCGGGTCGCCCGTATCACGTTGACCCGGAAATTAACCACGGAATGCCGGAGCTGATTGCCTCCTATGGTCTGGCGGTGCTGACCGAGGACAGCATCCCCGCTTCCTTCCACGGTGAGCATCCCCTGCGCGTGAGCGACCAGTGGGTGTACCATTCCCGCCTGTATGTGGCGGCGCAGTTTGTCAGCCAGCGGGATGATTTGGAGCTGATTCAGCTCAACTCCTTCGGCTGCGGGCTGGACGCCGTGACGACCGATCAGGTGGCGGAAATTCTGGAACGCTGCGGCAAGCTGTATACGCTCATCAAAATTGACGAGGTGAACTCGCTGGGCGCGGCGCGCATCCGCGTGCGTTCCCTGCTGGCGGCGATGGCGCAGCGCGAAAAGCGCGGCATCGTGGCGCATCCCGTTCCTGCAACGTATCATCGCGTGGAATATACCCGCGACATGCAGAAGAAGGGCTACACCATTCTTGCGCCAAACATGTCGCCGATTCATTTCCGTCTGCTTCAGCCGGTGCTGGAGAAGTACGGGTATCACATCGTCATGCTGGAAAACGATACACGCTCCGCGATTGATACGGGCCTCAAATTCGTCAACAACGACGCTTGCTATCCGTCCATCATCACCGTCGGGCAGATGATGGAAGCCGTGCTGTCCGGCAAGTACGACACCGACCGCCTTGCCCTCGCCATGACGCAGACGGGCGGCTGCTGCCGCGCAAGCAACTACGTCGGTTTCATCCGCCGCGCGCTGGCGAAAGCCGGACTGGGGCATATCCCGGTTATCTCCATTAACGCCAACGGCATGGAAACGAACGAGGGCTTCCACTTCACCCTGCCGATGCTCATCGGCGCGGCGCAGGCGATTGTTTTCGGCGATTTGCTGATGCGCTGTCTGTACCGGGTGCGCCCCTACGAAATCGAGGCGGGCAGCGCCAACCGGCTGGCGGAAACATGGTCGCAGAAGATCATCGACCATCTGGTGAACGGCACGGGACGTTACGGCGACCTCTGCCAGCAGCTTGTGGACGACTTTGACCATCTGCCGATTCACGAGGACATGAGGAAGCCGCGCGTGGGCATCGTCGGCGAAATTCTGGTGAAGTATATGCCCGTGGCGAACAACCACTTGGTGGATCTGCTGGAGGAAGAGGGCGCGGAAGCCGTTGTGCCCGACCTGATGGACTTCATGAACTACTCCGTTTACAACGGCAAGTTCAAACACGAGTATCTGGGCAAGGGCTGGACAAGCGAAGCGAGCGCGGTACTGGGCGTGAAGGGCATTCGCGCCCTGCGGCGCCCCGCGTTGAAGGCTTTGGAAAAGTCCAAGCGCTTTGAACCGCCGATGCATATTGAGCAGATTGCGGAGCTGTCCGACCCATTCCTTTCGCAGGGCAATCAGTACGGCGAAGGGTGGTTCCTGACGGGTGAAATGGCGGAACTGCTGCTGACGGGTGTGCCGAATATTGTGTGTATTCAGCCGTTTGCGTGCTTGCCGAACCATGTGGTGGGCAAGGGGGTTATCAAGCAGTTAAGGAAGAAGTATCCGCAGGCGAATATCTGCGCGGTGGACTTTGACCCCGGCGCGAGTGAGGTGAATCAGCTCAATCGCGTGAAGCTGATGCTTTCCGCCGCACGGAAAAACATGGAGCAGGAAGACCAAAAGAGCTAAACACGCGGAAGAAGCATGGAAGAGAAGCCAACTCAATCGCGCGAAAGGGGTCAAGGGGGAAATTCCCCCTTGCGGAGTCCAGAGGCAGCGCCTCTGGTGGGGGTTGGGGCAACGCCCCAATTGTTCCACGGGCGACCAGTATGCGAAACGCGCTCAACAAAGGCGCAGGCAGCGAAGCGTCCCTGCCAGTAACTTCGCGCTCCCGCAGGAGCGCCCCCAAGCTGCTTTATCCACAACTTGCATATTGTCGCGCCAGATGGGCGCGACCGACCAGCATGGGAGAAGGTTTTCTTTCGATGCTGGTCTTTTTCGTTGCAGGGGAAAAACGGAGAGCGTATCCTACCGCAACAGAAAACCCCGGCAGCCATCGGACAAATTGTCCGCATTTGCTGCCGGGGTTGCGCTATGCTGTTGGAAAATGCACTTACGCCTGCTCGAACTGCGAGTTGTACAGCTCGGCGTAGAAGCCGCCTTTTTGCAGCAGCTCCTCGTGCGTGCCGGATTCGATGATGTCGCCGTGGCGCATGACCAGAATCTTGTCCGCGTTTTTGATGGTGGAAAGGCGGTGCGCAATGACGAACGACGTACGCCCCTTCGTCAGCGTATCCATCGCCTGCTGAATCAGCATTTCTGTGCGCGTATCGACGGAGGACGTCGCTTCGTCGAGAATCAGCATCGGCGCGTTTTCAATCATCGCGCGGGCGATCGTCATCAGCTGCTTCTGTCCGGCGGAGAGGTTCAATTTGTCGGACAGCTGGGTGTCGTAACCCTCCGGCAAGGTGTGGATAAGGTGGTACAGCCCCGTCGCGCGGGTCACTTGGTCAAGCTGCTCGTCCGTGATGCCCTCCTTGCCGTAGCAGAGGTTGTCGCGGATGCTGCCCTCGAAGAGCCAAGTGTCCTGCAAGACCATGCCGAAGAGGTCGTGCACATGCTCGCGCGTCATCTGCGACAGCGGCACGCCGTCAATGCGAATTTCGCCGCCGCCCAGCGGATAGAACTTCATCAGCAGATTGACCATCGTGGTTTTGCCCGCGCCAGTCGGACCGACGATGGCGACCTTCTGACCCGGCTGCACATGCTCGGAAAAGTCGTGAATGATGATTTTATCCGGCGTGTAGCCGAAGCGGACGTGGTCGAACGCCACTTCGCCGCGGACGGTTTTCGTCTGCGCGGGCAGGTGGGATTCGTCGGGCATTTCCTTCGCTTCGAGGAACTCAAAGACACGCTCTGCCGCCGCCGCCGCGGACTGCAGGTTCGTCGCCGCCTGTGCTAACTGGCTCAGGGGCGAGGTGAACAGGCGCACATACATCATGAAAGCGACAATCACGCCGAAGGAAATCGTGCCGTTCATCGCCAGCACCGCGCCGACGACGCACACCGCCACATACGCGAAATTGCCGATGAAGCCCATCAGCGGCATCATCAGGCCGGACATGAACTGGCTCTTCCAGTCTGTCTCCTGCATTTTGCTGTTGATGCGGTCGAACGCCTGCTGTTCGCGCTGCTCTGCGCCGAAGAGGCGAACGACATTGTGCCCTGTGTAGATTTCTTCAATATGGCCGTTCAGGTCGCCCAGCCACCGCTGGCGCGCGACGAAGTACTTCTGCGAGCGGTTCATGATGCCCTGCATCAGCCCGAAGCCCAGCATCGACGACACAATCGCCGTCAGTGCCATCACCCAGTTCGTCGAGAGCATCATGACGACGCTGCCGATGAACATCGTCACGGCGGAGACAAGGCTCGTCAGGCTGTTCTGCAGCGTCTGCCCGATGGTGTCCACATCGTTGGTGACGCGGGAGAGCACGTCGCCGGTGGAGGTGGACTGGAAGTAGCTGACCGGCAGGCGGTTGATTTTGTGGGATATGCCGTCACGCAAGCCCCGGTTGACCTTCTGCGTGACGACGGTCATCACCAGCCCCGTCATGAAACTCAGCAGCGCGCCGACGACATAGAGAATTATCAGCGTGATGCAGATTTTCTGGATGGCGGGCATGTCAATCTCGCCGCGCAGCCCGGCGGTAATCAGGTTGGTGATTTCGCTGATTTTGTTCGGGCCGATCAGGCGGATAATGACGCCTGCCAAGTCGCCCAGAATCGCGATGCAAATGACCGGATAGAAGGGCTTGCAGTGGCGGATGAGCTTCCCCAGCGAACCGCGGAAGTCCTTCGCCTTTTCGCCCGGTACGCCCCGCCCGCGCATTCCGGGATGACCGCCCGGACGGCGTTTCGTTTCACTCATGACGCAAGTTCCTCCTTTGACAGCTGAGAATACGCGATTTCCTGATAGACCTTGCAGCTTTCCATCAGCTCGCGGTGCGTGCCCTTGCCGACAATCGCGCCGTCCTCAATGACGAGGATGCAGTCCGCATCGCGAATCGTGCCGATGCGCTGTGCGACGATGATGTTCGTCGTGCCGCTGGTCTGCTCACGGAGCGCCTGACGCAATGCATGGTCGGTCTTGTAGTCCAGCGCGGAGAAGGAGTCGTCAAAGACGAGGATTTCCGGGTCGCGCGCCACTGCGCGGGCAATGGACAAACGCTGCTTCTGCCCGCCGGAGAAGTTCGAGCCGCCCTGCGCGACCGTGCCGGAATACCCGACCTCCGGGGATTCGACAAATTCCGCCGCCTGCGCGATAGCAACCGCCTTGCGGATGGCAGCGCCCGACGCATTGTCCTCGCCGTAGCCGACGTTGCTGCTGACCGTGCCGGAGAACAGGAACGCCTTCTGCGGCACAAAGCCAATCTTGCTGCGCAGGGCGTCCTGCGTGTAGTCACGCACGTCCACGCCGTCTACCAGCACCTGCCCGCTTGTTGCGTCATACAGGCGCGGAATCAGGTTGATGATGCTGCTCTTGCCGCAGCCCGTTGCGCCGATGAGGGCAACCGTCTGTCCGTGATGCGCGGTGAAGGAGATGTGGTGGATGGTGTCGCCGTCGGCATCGGGATAGCGGAAGGAGACGTCGCGGAACTCGATTTCGCCCTTCATTCCCGGCTTGCCCTGCGTTTCCTTGCCGTCCACAATGCGCGCCTTCGTGTCCAGCACCTCATTGACGCGGCCCGCGGAAACGGTCACGCGCGGCAGCATGACGAAAATCATCACCAGCATCAGGAACGCCATGATGACCTGCATCGCGTACTGCATAAAGACCACCATGTCCGAGAACAACCCAATGCGTTCCATCATCGCGGCGGGCGACGTGACCGCAATCGCACTGATGAGCGCCGCACCGATCCAGTAAATGCCCAGCGTCAAGCCGTTCATCGCCAGATTCATGCCCGGATTCATGACGGACATGGCGATATTCGCCTGCTGGCTGTTGCGGGTCATTTCCTCGTTTGCCTTGGCGAATTTGCCCTCCTGATAGTTTTCCGCGTTGTAGGCGCGCACGACCTGCAAGCCCGTCAGGTTCTCACGCGTGATGCGGTTTAGGTTGTCCGTCAGCGCCTGCATTTTCTTCATGCGCGGCACGGCGTAGAGCATGATGAACACCAGCAGTACGCACACGAACGCAATCACGCCGCCTGTCAGCAGCGACCATTCCCAGCTCTTCGTGCTAATTTTGCCCACGGCAATGAATGCCATAATCGGCGCTTTAATCAGCGACTGCATCCCGAAGGAAAAGAACATCTGCAATTGCGAAATGTCGTTGGTTGTGCGGGTAATCAGGCTGGCGGTGGAGAAACGGTTGATTTCCTCGTTTGAGAAGCCGACCACCTTGCGGTACATTTCGCCGCGCAGCCGAGCGGAGAAGCGTGATGCAATCTGTGCGGTAAAGAATGTCGTGCAGACCGTCAGCAGCATTGACCCCAGCGCGCACAGCAGCATCTTGCCCCCTGCGAGCAGGATATCGCTCATCTGGCTGCCTTCCGTCTGCACCAGACGGGTGATTTCCGACATATAATCAGGCAGGGCTAAGTCAAGCTGCACCTGCCCCACAATCAGCACTACACAGGCGGCGACGAGCAGCCACTCTTTCCACCTGAGGTGTTTCAAAATCCGTAGCATGGGTTTCAATCCCTCCTTTTCTGTTTGCGTCCGCCATCATACCATAGAAAGATGGATTCAGAATGAACTGGCAGAACATTTTTCAAGATTTTTGGCACTTCGCAGGGAAATTGCGCCTTGATGCGTTTATATAGGTAGGGAAATACCTCCAAAGGAGTTGAGAACGATGAAGAAACGGTGGATTCTGCTGATTTTGCCCTTGATGATGATGGTAATGCCTGTTGCCTCCGCGAACGGCTGGGGCTTGCCCGAGGCCTTGGTGCCGCTTGTGTCGAACACGAATGATTATGACGACTATTATCATTTGGCGGATGATTATGCGCGGAAGGAGAATAGCGCGCGCATCATCATGCAGAGTCGCTATCACAATCAGCTGATTGCGGCGGAAAAGGGCGCAGACGGTTGGAAGAGTGTTATTGTCTCGACGACCGCCGTCTATCAGCCGTCGGAGCAGAGCACATCCGGGAAGCCGAAGCTCGCGCGCATCAATAACGGCTTTGAGTTGGCGTATCCGAAGGTGAAGGAACTGTACCGCTTTGAGTACATCAGCAATGACTGGGGTGAAATGGCGTATACGCTGATGTATGCGAAGATGGGTAGCGTGGAGATAGAGCGGAAAGAATCCTATCGCTATCTGGTGACGCAGGGCACAGACAGCGCCATGTGGTCGGAGGAGGTCACGCTGGAGAACTTCAACATTCACAATATGCCCCGACGCGGCGTTGGCGACGTGCGCCGGATGCGCAATGTATACAGCAGCATAGCGCTGTATTACAGTTACGACAACGTGGGCTGGATTGGCGCGCAGAATGTTCCGGGGAAGAAAAGCGGCAAGCAGTCGTACCCGGTCTATGCCGCGCCGAGTACGGAGGCGTCCCGCGCGGCGAAGGGGAAAGCGTCGTTCAGCACGGGGGATGAGTATCGCCTGTATTGCACCGAAGGAGACTGGTCGCTGATTGAATACCGCGTCAGCCAGCGGACGAGCCGCTTCGGGTGGGCGCAGATTGGGCAGCCGCCCCAGAGCCTGCGCTTGCATATCCCGATGCTGACGGCGTATGACACTTACCTGACCGACGACCCGCACGTCAGCGAATACCATCAGGCGGAGCTGCCCGCCGGGACGAAGCTGACGATGTGGTATCTGCTGGGCGTGAACGACGACTGGGCATATGCCTACGTAGAAGCGACGGTGGACGGCAAGCCGATGTGCGGGTTTGTGCCGCGGCGCGACGTGGTGATTGACGAAGTGGAACTGCCGGACGAAGCAGCGAAATATGTCGGCAGCTGGTATCTGTATTCCGGCAGTGAAATCGGCTATCTGTACCTTCGGCTGGACGCGGACGGGCGCTTCTACTGCTCAGACACCGACGGCGCGCAGCCCTACGGCGGCACATGGTGCGTGGTGCAGAATCCGATGGCTGGGGAGGACAACTTCTGGATTTCGGCGGAAAGCATCCTTGTGCTGAATTACAGCGACAGCATGACGATGCGCTTCGGCGTGGACTATATCGTGTCCACGACAAAGGAGGACGGCGAGGGGCTGACCCTGCCGCTGATGAATCTTGCCTACGGGGAAGGCGGATGCACTTATGTCCCCTATGGCGCGGTAGACAAATACGGCAACTGGGTGGCGGCGGCGGACGGAAGCGTGCGCCAAATGACGCTGCCGATTGAAGAAAGCGAAGGAGTTGATTGAATATATGAAGAAACTGCGGATTCTGTTCGTCCTGTCACTGCTGATGGCGCTGACCCTGCCCGCCGCATCTGCAAACAGCTGGAATCTGAACGGGCAATTGCTGGCGATGGTGGAGCAGACACATGACTACGACGAGTATACCGGCTTGGTGAGCGATTACAACAGAAAAGCCGCCACGACCCACACGATTCTGACCAGCCGCTATCACAACCAGCTGGTCGCGGTGGATGAGGTGAAAGACGGCTGGAAGGACGCTATTTTCTCGACGACTGCCGTCTATCAGCCGTCGGAATTGGACGAGACGGGTTATCCCAAAATCACGCGCACGAAGAACGGCTTTGAGTTGGCGTACCCGGATATTGACGAAAGGTACTATTTTGAGCTGCAGCACAACAATGAGGGGAAAACCTTTTACACGCTGATGGAAGCGCAGATGGGCGATGTGAAGGTGGAGCGGATAGCAGAATACATCTATCAGGTGACGCAGGGCGAGGAAAGTGCCGTGTGGCCGGTGGGAATCACGCTGGGCAGCTTCAATATTCACAATATGCCGAAACGCGGGGTTGAGGACGTGCGCCGATTTAACGAAGCGAACGAAGGGCTGCAATACCTCGCCTATTTGTATCCGCAGGTGGTTTCGGGGCAGACGAGCGGCAAAAAGTCCTACGCCGTGTATTCCGCGCCGGACACGTCCTCCTACCGCGCGGCGAAGGGCAAAGCGTCTGTCAGCACGGGCGACGATTATAATTTGTACCTCACCGTGGGCGACTGGTCGCTGATTGAGTACCGCGTCAGCCTGCGGACGAGCCGATTCGGCTGGGCGCAGTTGGGCAATCATGGCGATGAGACGACGAACGAAATCGTGCATGTGCCGATGCTGACAGCGTTTGACACTTATCTGACCGACGACCCGAACGTCAGCGAATATCATCAGGTGGAACTGCCTGCCGGGACGAAGCTGACGGCACTGTCCCATCCGGATAACCAGTGGGCGTATGTGTACGTCGAAGCGACGGTAGACGGCAAAATCACCCGCGGCTTCGTGCCACAGCGTGACGTGGTGTTTGATGATGTGGAATTGCCAGATGAAGAGGCGAAGTTAGTCGGCAGCTGGCAGATGGAGGCGGGCGGCGAGTTCTGGGACAATTATCTCCGGCTGGACGCGGACGGGAAATTTTACGGCTCGGACTGCGACGGCGCGCAGCCGTATCACGGCACATGGAGCGTTGTGCAGACACCCGCGGACAGCAACCTCTACTGGAGGGGCGACATTCCGACAATCGTCTTCCGCTGTGTCAACGGCACAGTGTACCGCTACGGCGTCGGCGTGTCGGAATCCGCTGATTACGAGGTAACAGAGGGTGACTATTGCCGCAGCATGAGCCTCATCACCTGCGAGGGCGGCACGGGGTATGTCTCCTACGGGGTGTATGATGAAGGCGGCAGTGTCATCACGGACGAGAACGGCAAGCTGATTTTGAAGGAACTCGATGTGACGGACGAGCTGAATTGGGGCGCATATTGGGAAGAAGAGGGGAACGGATGAGGAATTCTCAAAAAAAAGCGTCAAAAAAGTGTCAAAAGTGATGGAAATCCTGCGCAACCTCTTGCAAAATGGCGGCAAATTGGGTAGAATATGAGGTGGGAAATGATACTCTTTCCAGATTCGCCTGTGCCAGCTGCTTGCGTCTTTTCCCCTCTGGCGTCCGGTCGTTCCACTTAGCGTAGCGCTGCTACGCTGCGTTGCACTCCCGTTAGCCAGAGTGAAAAATTCGCGGCGCATCTTGGCACATTCTTATCTGGAAATAGTATAACCCCGTTTGAACGACTAAAGGAGGTATATTCCAATGGCAGTGAAAGTTGCTATCAATGGCTTTGGCCGTATTGGCCGTCTGGCGTTCCGTCAGATGTTCGGCGCTGAGGGCTACGAGGTGGTCGCGATTAACGACCTGACCTCTCCCGCGATGCTGGCTCACCTGCTCAAGTATGACACCGCTCAGGGTTCCTACTGCGGCAAGATCGGTGAAAACCTGCACACCGTGGAAGCGACCGAAGACTCCATCATCGTGGACGGCAAGGAAATCAAGATCTATGCCGAAAAGAACGCGGCGGATGCTCCGTGGGGCAAGCTGGGCGTGGACGTCGTGCTGGAGTGCACCGGCTTCTACTGCTCCAAGGAAAAGTCCATGGCGCACATCGCGGCTGGCGCGAAGAAGGTCGTCATCTCTGCCCCCGCTGGCAATGACCTGAAGACCATCGTCTACAACGTCAACAACGACACCCTGACCGCGGAAGACCAGATCATCTCTGCTGCTTCCTGCACCACCAACTGCCTCGCGCCCATGGCGAAGGCTCTGAACGACAAGTATCCGATCGTGTCCGGCATCATGACCACCGTTCATGCGTACACCGGCGACCAGATGATTCTGGACGGCCCGCATCGCAAGGGCGACCTGCGTCGTGCCCGCGCTGGCGCGCAGAACATCGTTCCGAACTCCACCGGCGCTGCGAAGGCGATCGGCCTGGTTATCCCGGAACTGAACAAGAAGCTGATCGGCTCTGCTCAGCGCGTCCCGGTCTGCACCGGCTCCACCACCATTCTGGTTGCTGTCGTCAAGGGCAGCGACGTGACCGTTGACTCCGTGAACGCCGCCATGAAGGCGCAGTCCTCCGAGTCCTTCGGCTACAACACCGAGCCGATCGTGTCTTCCGACGTCATCGGCATGCGCTATGGCTCCCTGTTCGACGCTACCCAGACCATGGTCGCGAAGATCGACGACGACACCTATCAGGTGCAGGTCGTGTCTTGGTACGACAACGAGAACTCCTACACCTCTCAGATGGTTCGCACCATCAAGTACTTCGCGGAACTGAAGTAATTCAAATCCCGCAGTCCTGCCTTTCTGGTTTAAGAAGGGCAGGACTGTTTTTTATAACAATCGAAAGGCGGAAAAAGGATTATGGCAAAAGAACCAATAGATATGAAGAAAAACTTGCAAAATATTTGGCTCGACATGCACTTCCTGCAGGATATTGCTTGCTCAAAAGAAGAAAACAAACAGTTTCGGCAATTGAAGAAAAATGGTGAAGCGCTTCCCGACGGCATTCGAGAATATCAAGATGTGAACGGAGTTGTAACGGGCGAATTTTTCAGAATTTATGATGCCGGACTTACTGAAAACGAGAGGCTGGAATATACTTTCTATGGTATGCTGCAACAGTTGCGAACGATAAAGAAATGTTGTGTGTTTTTCACCACACTGACGGTTATTTCATTGATTATTGGTTTTTTGTTTTGGGTGGGCGTTTTTGCTTATTGATTCCTGTAAAAACAGAAAACAACGGCGTAACAAAGTCAAATGCACCGGTGTTTTTTATATGTGAATGATGCTTCCATCGCGTTCCCCCGCCGCCCCTTTATTTCGCAGAAGAAGATACCGAGACAACCTTTGATTTCTGCCTGCCACCTATAAATTACAGAATACAAAATATATTATTGTCACCACACCGGCGCAATTTGTCTCGCTGTCGGCAATGGTGTTCGTACTGTCTGCGACTTGCAAAAAACTTGATTTTCAATCGGTTCCTCCGCCGTATTTGCAATTGGAATCGACGGAGGATTCATTCGCCGACAAACCAACTCCTTGGCGCGGCGAAGTCTGCATCTGGCGGCACTGTTTACAAACGAAAGAATATGGAATATAATTATTTTAATCCTGCTTCGAGCGGGAAATAAGAAAAAGAGGTGCCCATCATGAAGAAGCTCCTATCCCTTCTGTTGGCGCTGACCATGATTCTCCCCCTGGTGGGCTGCGCGGCGTTCGCAGAGAATGCGGATCCCATCATGATTACCGTCATCGCGACCAGCGACGTGCACGGCAAAGTGCTGCCCATCAACTACGCCACTGGCGAGCCTTCCCCGAACGTGGGTCTGTCCATGATCGCTTCCATGATCGAGCAGGTTCGTGCTACGGAAAAGAACGTCGTTCTGGTGGATGGCGGCGATACCGTGCAGGGCTCTGCCATGACCTATTACTACTCCTACTTCGCGCCTGAAAAGGACGATCCCATGATGAAGGCGCTGCGCCTGATGGACTACGACATGTGGTGCTTGGGCAATCACGAGTTCAACAACGATCTGCCGATTCTCAAGCGTCAGATTGAGTATGTGATGAGCCCCGACAACGGCGAGGAGCATTCCGTGCCCATGTCCGCCGCCAACTTTGTGGCGAAGGGCACCGAGTGGGATTCCTGGATGGGCGTCCCCTACATCGTCAAGGAATTTGAGGGCGTGAAGGTCGGCGTCATCGGCATGGATACGCCCAACATCCCCGCTTGGGAGGTTGAGTCCCACTATGAGGGCATCGACTTCCGCAATCTGGTCCCCACGGTTGAGCACTTCGTGCCGATCCTGCGCGAGCAGGAGGGTTGCGACGTGGTGGTTGTCGTGGCGCACTCCGGCGTGGAAGACGCTGTTTCTACCGATGGCAACAACCCCGCGGACTACGAAAACCAGGTTCGCGCAATGATTAACCTGACTACCGGGATTGACGCGGTTGTGTATGGTCACTTCCATAACACCGACTACCGTGAGGACATCCTCAATGCCGAGGGCAAGGTTGTGCCCGTGCTGGCGGGCGGCGGCGGCGAAGGCCTGGGCTTCATGAAGCTCGCCTACGACCCGGCGACCAAGACTGTGACCCCTGTGACGGCTGAAAACGGCTACCGTTTCCTGGCGGATCAGGAAGGCCTGGTGGAAAATCAGAAGGTTGCCACGGCGCTGGCTCCCTACAACGAGGAGCTGCAGGCTTATCTGGATCAGCCTCTGGGCACTGCTACCGGCGCTTTCTCCAATAAGAACATCTCCCTGCAGCCCACCGCGCTGATGGATCTGCTGAACAAGGCGCAGCTGTCTGCGGTTCCTGCGCAGCTGTCCATCTGCGCGCCTCTGACCAGCGGCGCCGAGGTTCGCGACCTGATTCCTGCGGGCGACGTTCCGATGCGTTTGCTGTATCAGCTGTACGTGTTTGAAAACTGGCTCTACCGTGTGAACATGACCGGCGAACAGCTGCGGCTGTGGCTGGAGCATGCTACCACCAACTACACCAGTGCGTGGGACCCCGATTACCTTGGCGGTGGCTACTACACCGATGAAATCTACGGTTTGTACTACGAAATCCACTACTATGCGCCTGAAGGAAAGCGCATCCAGAACATGCAGTATCAGGGTCAGCCCGTGGCGCCTGATCAGGTGTTCTCCGTGGTGATGAACAACTACCGCTTCACCGGCGGCGCCGGCTTCATGCAGGCGGCTGGTCTGACCCCTGAGGATTACAGCCTCACGGATCTTTACACCGGCGATACGCTGGGCAACGATAACGGTCAGGTGCGTAACATTCTGGCGCAGTACATCCGCGACCAGAAGGAAATCACCCCCACCGTGGAAAGCACTTGGCAGTTCTTCAGAACCAAGGAAGACGCGATCGCTGCCGGTGCGAAGGTTGTGGAATAATACGCTTTCCAAATTCACCTGCGCCAGCTGCTTGTGCCTTTTCCCTTCTGACTTTCGGTCGTTCTACTGAGCGTAGCACTGTTGCGCCGCGTTTCACGCCCGTTCGCCAGAATAAAAAATTCGCTTCACATCTTGGCGCATTCTTATTTGGAAATAGTATTACGCTCCCCGGATTTTCGTGATGAATCAAAAAACCGCGCCCTGCTCTGGAACATCTCCGGAGCAGGGCGCTTTTCTATGCAATTATCCAGTTGTGCTCTTTCTAAATTCATCCGTGCCATCTGTCCGTGCTTTTCCATTCTGGCGCATTCTCATGATGGAAATAGTATTATCACACGCTGTAACGTCCCCGGTTTTCCGTGAGGAAACGTTATTTCTCCCATTCCACCCCGTTCCCCCGCAGCCCCTGCACAAATTCCTCCGGCAGCGGCGCGGTGAACGTCATGCGCTCCCCCGTCCGTGGGTGCGTAAATGCCAGTGTGTACGCGTGCAGCATCAAGCGGGGGACTTTCGCGCCCTTGGCGGAGCCGTAAATCGGGTCGCCGCAGACCGGATGCCCGATGAACTTCATGTGCACGCGGATTTGGTGCGTCCGCCCGGTCAGAATGTGGACGTCCAGCAGCGTCACGTTCCGCCCGCGCGCAAGCACCGTCCAGTCCGTAATCGACGGGCGGCCTTCGGGGTCAATTGCCATTTTCTTGCGGTCTTTCTTGCTCCGCGCGATGGGCTGGTCGATGCGCCCGCTGTCCTCGCGCAAATTCCCTTCAACCAGCGCGCGGTAGTGCTTCTCCATCTGCCGCTCCTGCAATTGGCGGCTGAGGGCGAGTTGGCTCTGGTCGTTCTTCGCCACGAGCAGCAGACCGCTGGTGTCCTTGTCCAGCCGGTGGACGATGCCGGGGCGCAGTTCGCCGCCGATGCCGCTCAAGTGGTCAAGGTGGTGCAGGAGCGCGTTGACGAGCGTGCCGTCCTCGTTGCCGGCGGCGGGGTGAACGACCATGCCGCAGGGCTTCAGGACGACGGCGAGGTCGTCATCCTGATAGAGAATTGTGAGCGGGATTTCCTGCGCGACGGGCACGGCGGGCTTTGGCGCGGGAATCGTCAGGATAACAATCTGACCCTGCTTTGCCTTTGCGCCGGATTTCGTCTCGACTTTCCCGTCCACCGTGACGTTTCCGTCCGCCATCAGCGCCGCCACCCGCGAGCGAGTCAGCCCAGCGGCTTCGGACAGGGCAACATCCAGCCGACGGCCGTCGCCGGGGATGGAGATAGTGCGCGATTCGAGCGCGTCAGGCATCATTTGCGTCATGATTGATTTTCCTCCAATCTTCCGTGCGGAACACGATGCAGTACGCCATCAGCACCGTGCCGACGACGAGCGCCGCGTCCGCAATATTGAACACTGCGAAGGGGAACAGGGTGATATCCAGCATATCGACGACATAGCCCAGCGCCAAGCGGTCGTAGGCGTTGCCAAGCGCGCCGCCAATCATCAGCGCCGCCGCGGTTCTGCTCCATCCGCTGAGCTGATAGCGGCGGAGGACGAGCCATCCGGCGATAACCGCGGTGACGGACACCACACCCAGCATCCACGACTGTCCGCTGAACAGGCTGAACGCCATGCCGGTGTTTTCGGCATAAATCCAACGAAGAACGCCGGGGATGAGGGTACGCTCATCCGGCAGCGCGACGGCGAGGGCTTTGGTGAAGCGGTCAAGCGCGAGGGTCAGGAGGATGAGCAGGAGAGGCAGCAGCCTTTGGGAAACGGGTTTGCGCATGGTGATGATAGCCCTTTCTGGTGATGATGATTTGGGAAGCGGCGGAATCAGGTCGCACCTATTGACGCGACAATGTGAAAATGGCGGATAGAGCAGCTTGGGGCGCTTCTGCGGAAGCGCGAAGTTACGGGCGGGGACGCTTTAGCTGCCGCTGCCCTTGCCTTCCACGAGGTTTAGCAGCTGGGTCAGGAAATCCCCGATAATTGGCAGATTCCTTTGCACCAGTCCTTGCAGCAGCCACACCACCAGTGCGCCCAGAAGCGTAAACCCAACCGCTGTCCCTAATCCTCTTGCAATTCCGCCTACAAACTGCATCAGAAGACGCTTCTTCCAGTTCTTCTCATATGCAACAAATTCACTGAGCCGCAGCTGCTCCATCCGCAGCAATTGCTCCTCCATCTTGTTCGCCATCCAGACCGCCCATTCCTTCATTCTCGCACCTCTTTTTTGCGGTTTTCATTTTCTGATAGAATCGCATGATCATGCAGGGGATTTCGCCTCTGCGGAGGCGACAAAGAGGCTTTCTGCTTGCTCCCTTCGGCACTTTAAGCCATAGTGGTGATAATCAGAAGTTTTTGATAGGGGGTGGTTCGATTTTGTTCGGAAAAGTATCTGATTTCCCTGCAAAGCAGAGCTGCCCTTTGCTTTTGCTGGTCAGCATTCCCCCAAATTGGGCAAACGATGCAAAGACCAGAAAAAAGGTGGACAAAAAACAAAAAAACACGCGAAAAACGCTTGACATAGCCTATTAGTTATGCTAAACTAACGCTTGCGAATCGCCGGATTAGTTGGAATAAACTATCCGCGAAAGGACTGACACAAGGAGGTCATGGAACATGATGCCGTTGGGCATGGTGGAAATTGGCGAGTCTGGCGTGATTGGCAAAATCACCGGACAGGACGAGGTGCGTCAGCATCTGGCGGAGCTGGGCTTCGTGATGGGCGAAAGAGTGACGGTCGTCAGCAAAATGGGCGGCAATCTGATTTGCGCTGTCAAGGATAGCCGTGTTGCGTTGAGCCAATCCATGGCTATGCGTGTGCTGGTGAACTGAGGAAAAGGAGGCAGAAGGCATGAAAACCCTGAAGGATGTCAAGGTCGGGGAAACCGCGGTGGTTGTCCGCCTGCATGGTGAAGGTGCCGTCAAGCGCCGCATCATGGACATGGGACTGACCCGCGGGACGGAAGTCCATGTGCGCAAGGTTGCGCCGCTGGGCGATCCGATGGAGCTGACCGTGCGCGGCTATGAGCTGAGCGTGCGTAAGGCGGATGCGGAAATGATCGAGGTTCAGTAATTCTGTTTCCCTTACGATAAAACCTGATTTCGCGCAGGCTTTTTCCTACCTTATACGTTTCAAACCTACTAACATAGGTGCAACCGAAGCAGTCCAGAGGGCGATCGGAAAGCCCTCTGGTCGCGTCCGCAGACGCGAAACCCTGCATCAGCACGCGCATATAGGTATGAAGAAGTCATCAACGCAATCGCGCGAAAGGGTCAAGGGACAGAGTCCCTTGCGGAGTCCAGAGGCGGAGCCTCTGGTGTGGTTAGTTAAGACAAATTCGCATAAGGAGGCGCCGAAAATGGCGATTACGATTGCGCTCGCAGGCAACCCGAACTGCGGCAAAACGACCATGTTCAACGCGCTGACGGGTTCTCGTCAGTTCGTCGGCAACTGGCCGGGTGTTACGGTTGAAAAGAAGGAAGGCAAGCTCAAGGGCAATGACGATGTGGTCATTCAGGACTTGCCCGGCATTTACTCCCTGTCTCCCTACACGCTGGAGGAAGTCGTCGCCCGCAACTACCTGGTGAACGACAAGCCTGATGCCATCCTGAATATCGTGGACTCCACCTCCATCGAACGCAACCTTTACCTGACCACGCAGCTGCTCGAACTCGGCACGCCGATGGTCATCGCGATGAACATGATCGACGTGTCCCGCAAGAACGGCGACAAAATCGACATGAAGAAGCTGAGCGCAGCGCTGGGTGTGGAAATCGTCGAGACTTCCGCGCTGAAGGGCGAAGGCAGCGTGAAGGCGGCTGAAAAGGCTGCCGCTGCTGCCAAGAACCGCACGATGGGCGAGCATCCGCACGTTTTCACCGGCTCGGTGGAACACGCGCTGGCGCACATCGAAGACCTCATCGGCGGCAAGGTTGAACCCCGCTTCCTGCGCTGGTACGCCGTGAAGCTGTTCGAGCGCGACGAGAAGGTCGTTGCGGAACTGAAGCTGTCCGAAGATGTCAAGAAGGGCATTGAGGAAGCCGTCTCCTCCTGCGAAAAGGAAATGGATGACGACGCCGAGTCCATCATCACCAACCAGCGTTACGCCTACATCAACACCTTGATGCAGAACGCGGTGAAGAAGGGCAAGGCAAAGGGCAGCCTGAGCGTTTCGGACAAGATTGACCGCGTGGTGACCAACCGCGTGCTGGCGCTGCCGATTTTCGCGCTCATCATGTTCCTCGTGTATTACATTTCCGTGACGACGATTGGTACCCTGCTGACGGACTGGACGAATGATGTGTTCGTTGCGGAAATCGTGCAGGGCAACCTTCAGACGTGGCTGGATGGCGTTGGCTGCGCAGGCTGGCTGAGCGGTCTGATTGTGGATGGTATCGTCGGCGGCTGCGGCGCGGTGCTGGGCTTCGTGCCGCAGATGCTGGTGCTGTTCCTCCTGCTGGCTATCCTTGAAGACGTTGGCTACATGGCTCGTATCGCCTTCATCATGGACCGTATCTTCCGGAAATTCGGTCTGTCCGGCAAGAGCTTCATCCCGATGCTGATTGGTTCTGGCTGCGGCGTTCCCGGCATCATGGCTTCTCGTACCATCGAGAGCGACCGTGACCGCAAGATGACCATCATGACCACGACCTTCATCCCTTGCGGCGCGAAGATGCCGATTATCGGTCTGATTGCCGCGGCGGTCTTCGGCGGCAGCGCGTGGGTTGCGACGTCCGCATACTTCATCGGCGTGGCGGCGATTGTCATCTCCGGCATCATGCTGAAGAAGACGAAGATGTTCGCGGGCGACCCGGCTCCCTTCGTCATGGAGCTGCCGGCGTATCACTTCCCGTCTGGCCGCAACGTGTTCCACAGCGTGTGGGAACGCGGCTGGAGCTTCATCAAGCGCGCTGGCACGGTCATCCTCCTGTCCTCTATTGTGATTTGGTTTGCGAAGACCTATGGCTGGGCGCCCGCTGCGGACGTGCAGCTGGAAGCGCAGCAGACCTACCAGACGGAACTGGCTGATTACAACGCGAAGGCGGAAGCTGGAACGCTGGAAGAAGACGAGGAAGCGCCGGAACTCGCGCCCGAAATGGATCGCGCGGCTGGCTCTTGGGGCGCTGTGGCGGATATGGACAACTCCATCCTTGGCAAGATCGGCAACCCGGTCAGTGTGGTGTTCAAGCCGCTGGGCTTCGGCAATATGCCGTCCACGGTCGCTACGGTCATGGGTCTGGTTGCGAAGGAAGAAGTCGTTGGCGTTCTGGGCGTGCTGTATGGCGCGGATGACGCGGCGGACGTTGTTGACGACGAGGACATGACCGCGGAAGAGAAGGCGGAAGCCCTCAGCCCGATTGCGACGGCGTTCAACGAGTCCTCCAACGGTCACGGCCGTCTGGCGGCGTATGCCTTCATGATTTTCAACCTCCTGTGCGCTCCCTGCTTCGCGGCTATCGGCGCGATGAAGCGTGAGTTCAACAATGCCAAGTGGACGCTGGCTGCGGTTGGCTATCAGTGCGCGTTCGCTTACATCGTCGCCCTGATTGTCTATCAGCTGGGTCTGCTGTTCAACGGCGCTGGCTTCACCGTTGCGACGGCGATTGCCATCCTGCTGCTGGCTGGTCTGGTGTATCTGGTCGTTCGTAAGAATCCTTACAACGACAACCACCTCACGCAGAAGGTTTCCGCCTGATTTCCCATCGGGCTTAACCGAGGAAAGCGCCGCTGCATCCGGTGCTTTCTGAAACCCCTCTTGTGAACGCCGGAGGGCTGGCGCGGGTTCTGCATCATCTGCGCTTTCCCTCCGGCATATGTTCTATCGCGCAAAAGCGGTTTTCCTCCATCCGCATCGGCGCAGAAAGGAACGAACCATGGCAACGTGGATTGTTGGCGGTGTACTTCTGGTGATTGTTGGTGCAGTCATTTGGAAGATGATCAAGGACAAGAAAAGCGGCAATTCTGCTTGCAGCTGCGGCGGCGACTGCGGAAAATGCAAGGGCTGCCACTGATTTTTCTCAAAACTTGTCAGACAAAAGCGCGCTTCCCGGAAACTTCGGGAGGCGCGTTTTTGATAGGTGGATGTGTTCCGCTGTTCTTTTCCTGTCGCCATCCTATGCAGCGCGCGGCGGATGTGGTATAATACTATTTCCAAATTCACCTGCGCCATCTGCTTGCGCCTTTTCCGTTCTGTCGTCCGGTCGTTCCATTTAGCGTAGCGCTGCTACGCTGCATTCCACTCCCGTTAGCCAGAGCGAAAAATTCGCGGCGCATCTTGGCGCATTCTCATTTGGAAATAGTATAATACTATTTCCAGATTCATCTGCGCCATCTGCTTGCGCCTTTTCCCTTCTGGCATCCGCTCATTCCACTTAGCGTAGCGCTGCTACGCTGCGTTTCATTCACGTTAGCCAGAATGAAAAATTCGCGGCGCATCTTGGCGCATTCTTATCTGGAAATCGTATAATCAGCATGGAAGCATCACAAAACCCGATAAATCACGTCTCGAAATCCACAAAATCCATTTATGTGCTGATAAGGAGGACACCCCTCATGAGCAACGCTCTTACCGCCCGCCGTTCCATTCGCAAGTTCCAGCCAACGCCCGTATCGCCCGACACCATCCGCGCTATCGTCGCCGTTGCCGCGTATGCGCCCAGCTGGAAGAATTCCCAGACCACACGCTATACCCTGCTGACCAAGCGCGAGGAAATTGACCGCGTAGCGGACGAATGCACGATGGGCTTTCAAAAGAACATCGATACCCTGCACGGTGCGCCCGCGCTGGTTGTCCTTACGACCGTGAACGACCGCAGCGGCTATGAGCGCGACGGCTCGTTTAGCACCAGCAAAGGGACGCACTGGCAGTCCTTCGATGCGGGTCTGGCGGCGGAAGCTTTCTGCGTCGCCGCGCATGATGCGGGGCTTGGCACGGTCATCCTCGGCATTTATGACGAAGGGAATGTCAAGGCCGTGCTGAATCTGCCGGAAACGGAGAGCGTGTCGGCGCTGATTCCGATTGGCGTGCCTGCGGAATCTCCTGCCGCCCCCAAGCGCAAGGATGTTTCGGAACTTCTGCGCATTCGATAACCGTTTGATAAATATCATCCAATTCGCGCTTGTACTCAACTGCCCGTTGTGCTATGATAAAGGAAATGAATGACCCGCCTGGGGTCACAGGGAAAGGAGTTCCCCATGATGAATCTGAACGAAACTGCGGCGCGTCACGGCTTTTGCGTTGACCGCGTGCGCGAAAGCGAAGAGCTGCACGGAAAGATGGTGGAAATGCACCACGAAAAGACCGGCGCACAGCTGGTTTGGGTGGATAACGGCGAGGTGAACAAGACGTTCTGCGTCGCGTTTAAGACCCTGCCGGAGGATTCGACCGGTGTATTCCACATTCTGGAACATTCTGTCCTCTGCGGCAGCGCCAAGTATCCCGTTCGTGAACCGTTCGTCGAGCTGATGAAGAGCAGCATGGCGACGTTCCTGAACGCGATGACCTTCCCCGACAAAACGATTTACCCCGTCTCCAGCCGCAACGAGCAGGACTTCCTGAACTTGGCGGAAGTGTATCTGGATGCGGTGTTCGCGCCGCGCATCCTGCAAGACCCGAACATCTTCTATCAGGAAGGCTGGCACATTGAGCTGGACGAAAACGGCGTGCCGCTGTACAAGGGCGTTGTGTTCAACGAGATGAAGGGCGCTATGAGCGATGTGGACGAGCAGATTTACCAGAAGACGCTGGATGTCCTCTTCCCGGACAACTGCTACGGCTGGAATTCCGGCGGCGACCCGAAGCACATCCCCGACCTGACCTACGAGCAGTTCCTGCGCATGTACCGCCGCTATTATCACCCGTCGAATGCGCGCATTTATCTGGATGGCGCGATTCCGCTGGACAAGGTGCTGACGCTGGCGGAGGAGTACCTGAGCTGCTTTGACCGCCTGGACGAGAAGCACGAAATTCCCATGCAGAAGCCCTTCGCCGCCGAAGCGGAACAGGCGTATGAAATCGGCGCCGAGGAGGATACTGCCGACAAGACCATGCTGACGCTGGCGAAGATTGTCGCGCCGTGGTCGGATACGGTGCGCGTCACGGCGACGGAAATCCTCTTTGATGTGCTGACGGGCAGCAACGACGCGCCGCTGAAGAAGGCGCTGCTGGCGACGGGCAAGTGTCAGGATGTAGGCATGTCTCTGGACAACGCGATGGCGCAGCCGTACATGATGCTGACTCTGCGCAACATTGCCGATGGCAGTGAGCAGGAACTGCGCCAGATGATCCGCGACACCGTGCAGCAGCTGGTTAAAACCGGGCTGGACAAGGACGCGCTGACTGCCTCCATCAACAGCAGCGAGTTTTCCGCCCGCCAGCCGGACGAGCCGTCGGGGCTGCTCCGCTGCATCCATGCGCTTGACGCGTGGCTTTACGGCGGCGACCCGATGCAGCCGCTCCTGTCCGAAGAGCGTTATCAGAAGCTGCGGGAAATGGCGGCGGGCGACGGCTTTGACCGCCTGATGGCAGAACTTCTGCTGGATGAAAGCACGATGAGCATCATCCGCACCGTGCCGTCCCACACGCAGGGCGACGAACTCCGCGCGGACGAAACGGCGCGCCTGCAGGCGATTCAGGCCGCGTGGACGGACGCGGACAAAGAAGCGCTGTGCGTGCAGAACGAGAAGCTGACCGCGTGGCAGCAGACCCCCGACACCGCCGAGCAGCTGACAACGCTGCCCGTGCTGTCCTTGAGCGAAATCAGCGCAGACCCGCTGCTGATTCCCGCGGCGGAAGCGCAGTGCGGCGCGGCGAAGGTCATCACGCATGATTTGCCCATGAACGGCATCACCATCATGCACTGGTATATCTCCTTGACCGATTTCACCCTGGATGAACTCAAGCGCCTGTCGATACTGCCCGAACTGCTGGGCAAGCTGCCGACGAAGCGTCACGATTCGCTATCCCTCTTCCAAGCCATCAAGCGCGATATCGGCAAGCTGACGTTCCAGCTGCGCGTCATGTCCCGCTGTGCGGAAATGGCGACGCCCGTGCTGGACGTGAGCTGCTCCGTGCTGGATGCGAACGTGGACAAGGCAGCCGCGCTCGTGCGGGAAATTCTGACCGAAACGTGCTTTGACGACAGGGCGCGTGTGCAGACGCTGATTCTCCAGTTGAGCGAGATGGCGAAGCAAAAGGTCATCAGCGACGGCCACAGGATGGCAATGTACGCCGCATCGGCGACGATGAGCGCGGCCTCGGCAGCGCGGGAAGCCTTGAACGGTCTGAGTGCCTGCATGGTGCAGAAGGCGCTGGCGGAGAATTTCGACGCGCAGTACGCGGATTTCCTTGCCCTCTGCGAGCGGTTCAGCAAGGACAGCGCGGTGCAGTCCCGCGTCACGTTCAGCCTGTCCACGAATAAGGCGCTTGACCCCGCCGCGATTCTCTCCGCCTACCCGGTCGGCACGCCCATCCCGGATGCCGCGCCGTATGTCAGCGACCTGCCTGCCAAGTGCGCCTACCGCATCCCGTCGCAGATCAGCTTTGCGTCGCTGGGCTATGATTACCGCCGTGCGGGCAAGGTGTACAGCGGTATTGCGCGCGTGATGAGCAACATCCTGTCCCTAAGCTACCTGTGGAACGAAGTCCGCGTGCAGGGCGGCGCATACGGCGCAGGGCTGAACGCCAGCGAGACGGGGCGCATGGTCACTTACTCCTACCGCGACCCCTCCCCGGCGCGTACGCTGGGCATCAACCGCAGCATGTCGAAGGGTCTGCGTGACTTCGTGGCGGGCGACGAACGGATTGACAAGTACATCATTTCCACCGTCGGTGAAAGCGAACCGCCGCTGGGTTCGGAGAATCAGATTCTTGTCAGCGACGAAAACCTGCTGTGCGGCATCACGCCGGAGGATCTCTGCCGTGAGCGCGCGGAAATGCTCTCCACCACCAAGGACGCGCTGCTCAAGTGGTGCGGCGTGCTTGACCAGATGGCAAAGGACGGCGGCGTGTGCGTCGTCGGACATGACGGCGCGATTGCCGCTTGCGAGAAGGAAGATTTGACGGTTCTGTAAGGGATATAACGTAAAAAGACCCGCTGTTCACCCCCAATGCAGGGATGGGCAGCGGGTTCTCGTATGCTATACTATTTTCACTTTCCCCATTCCACCCGAATCTCAAACGGCATCTGCGCATCCGCCGCCAGCGCCGCGGTCATCAGCGTCATCAGCACCAGTGTGAGTGCCAACATTCGCCTGAGCTTCATGCAAATCCTCCGTTTACGGAATGCGGAATTCTGTAAACAGCGTCACAATACGCTGATTCATCAGCTTGACGCACTCCCATCTCGTTTTGGCATCCACATCCATGCGCACCCGCGCGCCGCCCTCCTGCCAGAGATTAACCCGCAGCATCCATTTATTTTCCGCATCCGGACTCGATTTGCGGATATTGAGATAGCCCGTCGCCACAGACACGGGGGTATCTGCATCATTCTCTGATCCATTCAGCCAAATGTAGCAGGTGCTGTCCGGGCGCACATCGTAATAATCCGACGAAAACAGCTGGTCATTCGCCCGAAAGCCGTTTTCCAACAGTTCGGCGGTGTGCGCCCGCAGCGCTTGGAAATCAACCGCTTGAAGTGCCTCGTTCGAGATGCGTTCCGTGTAGAAATGGTAGAAGAGCGCGCCGCAGAGCAGCACGAAAAGTGCCAGTACAGCAACATGCCAGCGCTTGATTTTCATTTATTCAAACCATCCCTTCGGCAGCACATCCCGCTGATGCAGCAGCATGTCGTCGAAGAGCTTCTGCCCGTCCTCCAGCGTCACGCCGCCCAATTGCGGGTCGTTCATGAACGTGGAGAAACCCAGCTTGCGGTCGCAGTGCAGCGCAGCCTGCAAGGTGTTTTCCTGATTGTAGACGTGGCGCGCCACCAGCGGCAGGATGTTCGACGGCATGTCGCCCGCGCAGATCGGGTCGATGCGCCCGCGCGAGAACAGCGCGTTTGTCTCCACCACCGCGCCAATCGGCAGGTTCGGAATCTGCCCCTGATTCGGCACGTTCACGTTGCTGACCATGTTCCCCAGCCCCAGCAGCGCCTTGAGCAGCAAATGCCCTTCTTCGCCCGACGGCGTAAGGTCAAGCGGCTCTTTTCCGCTGAGCAGGTCGTCCGAGCGCTGCATCCGCTTCTTCAGGTCGTCCTCGCGCCATGACACGGGCGTCAGGTCGAATTTCCACTGGTGCGCTGTCTCCGGGCTGTGCAGATACCACTGCGGCAGGAACTCCACCAGATGGCGGTCGCCCGCCGCCGCAATCGCCCCGTAGCGCTGGAACAGGTCGAACTTGACCTTGTGCGCGCACGCGAAATGGCTGTTCATCCAGTTGTCCGACCCCAGCTGAATGCCTTCGGGATGCTCGTCCACAAAGCGGGCATACAGCGGCATCAAATCCATGCCCTGATAGCTGGCAGAGGTAATCCAAGTGAAGTGGTTAATGCCGGTGACAGTGGTGTACAAGTCCTGCCGCTTCACGCCGGGAATGTGCTCCTGCTCATCCAGCATCGCGCACAGCACCTTCTGCGTGCCGAACACCTCGTGGCAGCAGCCGAACGCCTTTACCTGCGGGAATACCTCGTACAGCGTCCGCACGCAAAGCGTCATCGGGTTCGTATAGTTGATGACAAATGCGTTCGGCGCGAAGTCGCGAATCGCTTCGGCAATCTCAACGAACATCGGAATCGTGCGCATTGCCCGCATGAAGCCGCCCGCGCCCACCGTGTCACCCACGGACTGATACACGCCGACCCGCTCCGGCAGGTGTACATCGCCGCGCATATGCGCAAACGTTCCCGGCAGAATGCTGATGACGACGAAATCCGCGCCCGTGAGCGCCTCCTGCAAGGAACTGCTGACTTCAAACGCCCACTTGGATGCCGCGTCGGGATGCGCCGCCAGCATCGTGCCGATTTTCTGATTGCGCTCCGCCGCCTCGCGGTCAATGTCGTAAAGCCGTACCGTGCCGCTGATTTGCCCGTCGGAAATAATGTCGCGCATGAAACCCCACGCCCATCCGCGCGAGCCGCCGCCGATATAAGCTACGGTCAACCCCACGACCTTGTCACCCTGATGCGTATACATGGAAATTCTCCTCCTTGCTGGCTGATTTTCAGCCTGTATCGACATGATAGCACAGATGCGCGGGTTTTGCAATGCGCGAAAGAGATTCATCTTTTCCATTTAATACTATTTCCAGATTCACCTGCGCCATCTGCTTGCGCCTTTTCCCTTCTGGCGTCCGCTCATTCCACTTAGCGTAGCGCTGCTACGCTGCGTTCCATTCACGTTAGCCAGAATGAAAAATTCGCGGCGCATCTTGGCGCATTCTTATCTGGAAATAGTATAATAGGCATTTATCTGCTGTAAAAAACAGCTTCCCCTTTCAGGAAAGCTGCTATCATTTTCCACTTTAGTCCTGCCCAAGCAATTCTGTCGATTCATCTTCGAGAATGTCGCCTAAAGTCATTCCCTGAATGCGGCATTGCGCCAGCGCTTCCTGCGGCGTGGCGTATTCGCCAATCAGCGCATACGCCGAATCTTCCTTTTTGTACACGCCGAATCGCGCTTCACGCCCGTCAGGCAGTACTGTATTTGCCGGGTGATACATCGAATCCGTCTGAAAACGATATTCCTGCCCTCGCCAGCCAAAATCCAAGCCAAACCAATGCCCGTCGGATGGCGACCATTCCCCGGTGTATTGGGAGAGAAACTGCTCACGGGTCATTTGTTCATGATTCATTTCAAATGAAACTCCTTCTTTATTTTGTTAGCCAAAGCCTCTTCTGCAGCAGAAGGGGGAACTCCCGGATCGGTTTTATTATGGCTAAGATATACATGGCGGTGCGGTTGCACTCCCTTATGTGGATGAGTAAAATCAATACTAACTGCCTGCTTGTGATTCTCGTCATAATAAGCTAAATGCTTAAGCTCGCCATTTTTTACAATTGCATAAATGCGCCCAGCAGTGCGCGAAAATTCGGGTGCTTTAACATTGCTTGTGTCTTGAACAATGATTTTAACATTTGGGTTATCATGAAGTATCCCTAAAGATTTGTAATGCTGTCCATTTACAACAAAAGAAAAATCGCTATTGTTAACATCCACAAAAGCCCCTCGAGATCCCATTAAACCGCCTCCTTAATTATAAAGACTTGAGATACGTTATTCATACGAAGTTGGATCCCACTCTTTGAAAAAGCATCTTCATATCTGAAATGTATAAATTTCCCTGCCATGCCATTAATCATATCACCATAGACAAGAATAACTGACGGCTTAATGCGGCGCTTCATTTCTTCAAAACCTTCCAAAAATACATCTTGGTGAGCGCGACAGCCTATTGTGGAAATGGCTACAGGACACCCTTCTTCAACTCCTGCAAAGCAAAGGTCATATGTGCATGGGGTTGCCCAACCGATTGTTGGAATTACAGTGCAACCATAATTTTGCCATGTGCACCCAAGCCACCTCGCCATATATATATTGTGACGGATTTCGTTTGAGTTCATTGAAGGATATACACTGAAGTCAGGCGTACAAACGGCCATGCATCCTTGGAATAGCGGAACTCGTTTGAGAGGATTATTCCACAATGCCAAAAGCTCCTTGTCATACCGAAACATCAAAGCGACAGCATTGGAATTATCGTTCTTTGGTGAAAGATTTTGATAGTTGATTGGGTAAATGTTTTCCCAATCAATTGAGTCTAATGTAGGAGCTTGGATGATGGGAAAGTCATGGGAATCAAGCTCACATCCGTCAATCACGGGACGAACAACTTTGAAAATATCAATTTCAGACAAGCCGTTTATCATATTTTGTCTCCTTAACGTGGTTGGTACAATTTATCAGACGCAAAAAAGAACATACAAAATACACAAACCATCTTGCGTACGGAGATAAACTATGATATCATGCATATTGGAGTGTAGACATGACATCATGTTCTATTCCGAGCGTATCACTTGACTGCTGCAACAGTTTTGTGGTACGCTTTTTGTATATTCAAATAATCTTTCAATAGGCATTCCCCCTTTCAGTACTTTAATTATTTTGCTGATTTCATATGCATTTCATCTACGCATATGATAAGCATCTCCAATTCCGAATCGTATTCGGCTATAAATTGTATCGCCTTTTTGTCGATGCTGATACCTGTTTCTATTGCTAAGTGCTTAATGAAATCCTTGCAGCCAATTCGTACCCAGTCATTTTTTACTCTTGATGCAAATTCGTATAACGCACCTGTGTCACCTTCATTAGCCGCTTTTACGCCAATTACATGCGCGCTCATATCATACCCTATAAGAATACGCTTGGGATTATGAAGAGCTTCGCGAGATGCACGATTGAAAGCAATTCCGAGTGAGCTAAGAGTGACGATTGGCGTTCCATTCTTAACATAATTGAAGTCAAAATTGAAAGACATTTTGCTTCCTCCGTCTGATTTTGCAGTTTTTAAGCTTCAGTGGGGAATCCCTTTACAATAATACCACAGACAAAGTGATTTGTCAACAAGGACGAGTGAAGAAATAAAACGTTTTGCGGCAAGAGAACGAGTAGAACACTGATCCTGCATAAATGAGAATGAAACTTACGAATGCACGCCATGAAAGATGCGATTTCAGTTTGAAACGCAGGATATAATCGCTACAGAGAAATGTCATGATTTCGACAGAGAATAGAACTAATCATGAAAAAACATCCGAACCCAGCTCAAAGTGAGCCATTGGTTCGGATGCTTTGCTGTATGGTGCGGGAAACAGGACTTGAACCTGCATGAAGTTAGCCCTCACTAGAACCTGAATCTAGCGCGTCTGCCAATTCCGCCATTCCCGCATTTGGTCAGCGTCAAAAACTCTGACAGTATTTATATTCGACGTATTTTGCAATTTTCCTGCTTGCTTTTCAAAAAAAATTTATTTTTTTGCGGATTTTTTTCGGGAATCTGATTTTCGCATAGATTTGTGCTTATCATGCAGGGGTTTCGCCTCTGCGGAGGCGACCAAAGGGCTTTCCGATCGCCCTTTGGAAACCTTCGGCGCCGCCACTTTTGGGGTTATTTGCGGTTGAATTATGCCGTAGCTTGAAAAGACGAAAGGTAAGCTAACTACACAAATGATAGTTTCGATAAAAAACAAGTAACATGGGTGGCGGGCGAAGGGGTCAAGGGGGCGACCGCAGACATTCGCCTGTTTTCATTGCCCCCTTGTCGCGTCCGCAGACGCGAAACTCTCTGCATGACAAAGCAATGTTTATGTGGAAATCACGCGAAACACGAAAAAAAATCCCCCGCTGCCAATCCAGACAGCGGGGGCAAATCCCTTAGATGCAGTGATATTCCTTGAGCAGCTTCTCGATGTCCGTGCCGGAAATCTTCTTCAGCACTTCCTTCAGCGCCAAGCGCTCCATCAGCGGCAGATCCAAGTCGGTAATCTTCTTGCCGTCGCGCAGCTGCACCGTCGCGTTCAGCAGGTCGCGGATGTCGTAGGTGCTGCCCCAGACCTCCGGAACGCCGCGGTCAACGTTCAGCAGCGTGTACACGGCAACCATCGCGGTACGCATGGAGTACTCCGTGGTGAAAATGGTGTCACGCGGCACCTCCGCGAACTGACCGAGGAACGCGAAGTTCACAGCCCCTTCCGGCACAACGTCCGGACGGTCGCCCGCGGCGCGCGGCATGAAGAACGCCGTGATGTAGGGCATCATGACCGGCACCGTATTCGCGCTGTGCTCCGCCAGCTCCTCGATTTCGCTTTCCGGCACGCCCATGTGATACAGCCACTCCATGCAGATTTCCTTGCCGGTGCAGTCACGCATGGGCTTCTTCACATAGTCGCCGGGCTTATCGGAGAACAGACCGTACACCCACACGCACAGCTGATCCTTCGGCTGATCGCGGAACTGCTGCTGACGGTTCAGCGTCCAGGACATCAGCCAGCTGGAGTCCTTCACGGTCACGATGCCGCCGGTGACGGTATGGCCGGAGAAGGGGTCGCGCTTGCAGATCTTCTGGATATACTGCGGAATCTTGTCGTCCAGCGTGGTGACGGTCGCGCTCATCCAGTTGCTCTGCTCCGGATCGTAGCAGAACTTTTCCGGACGGCCGAACGAAGCGTCCTGCGCGGCAATCTTCTTCCACAAATCCCAGCCGTTGCCGGGCTTCAGCTCCGGGTCAAAGGGCGCGGGGGTGTTCTGGCTGCCGTAGGTGCTGCTTTCGACGCAGCCGCCGTTGGTGATGAACAGCAGGTCGTTTTCGGTCAGGTCGATCACGTCGGTCTGCCCATCATGCTCCACGGTGATGGAGGACGCCTGTTTGCGCGTCGCGGTAACGTCAAAGCGGACGTCGGTCACCTTGGTGGCGTAGTGGAACTGCACGCCATGCTCCTTCAGGTACTTCTCCATCGGCAGGATGATGGATTCGTACTGGTTATAGCGGGTGAAGCGCAATGCCTTGAAGTCCGGCAGACCGCCGATGTGGTGGATGAAGCGTTTGATGTAGAGCTTCATTTCCAGCGCGCTGTGCCAGTTCTCGAAGGCGAACATCGTGCGCCAGTACATCCAGAAGTTGGAGGAAAACACCTCGTCGTCGAAAACATCGGTGATACGCTTGTCATACAGCTGCTCATCCGGCGTGAAGAAAAGGTGCATGATTTCCATCGCGCCCTTGTCAGAGATGGCGAACTTGCCGTCCGTGTGGGCATCCTGCCCCTGTTTTTCGGTCGCGCGGCACAGGGAGAAGTTCGGGTCTTCCTTGTTCAGCCAGTAATACTCGTCCAGCACGCTTGCGCCTTCGGTCTCAATGGACGGGATGGAGCGGAGCAAATCCCACATGACCTCGAAGTGGTTGTCCATTTCGCGGCCGCCGCGCATCATGTAGCCGACATCATACTTCCGGCCGTCGCACGCGCCGCCGGACACCGGGTCTTTCTCGAAAATGTGGATGTGCTCGCCCTTCATCTGACCGTCGCGCACCAGATAGCATGCCGCCGTCAGGGATGCCAGACCTGCGCCGACAATATAGGCGCTCTTGTGGTCAACGCCTTCCGGCTTCTTGGGATGGGCAAAGGCTTCATAGTTGCCGCTGGAATAATACATAAGTTCGTCCTCCTTCAATCAGACGCAGTGGAGAAAAATTGTTGTTCATCCGAAGCGCTCTTCATCTCGCTTCGTGCCTGTATGATACCCCGATTTTCCCCGGAATACAATAAACAAACCGCAGCCGGTGTAAAAAAACCTGACACAAACGGCAGTTTGATAAAGGCGCCGCCGTGCAATTCGGCGGCGCGTCTGGCGATGTCTTTTCCGCCATCTGCGGCATGCAAATTCCTCGATGTACCGCCAGTAAACCTTCGAAATTTGCATTTGCATCTGACGAAAAATCCATACGTTAGCCGACCACCTCATTTGTGCGGTGTTACCTTAGGGCACTACCGCACAATTCGTCGGCAGCGCTGGCGATGCCTTTTCTGCCATCTGCTTCTTGCAGAAATCTCGATTTACCTCCAGTAAACCTTCGATTTCTGCAATCGCATCTGACAAAAAATGCATTCGCCATCGCACCAACTCATTCGTGCGGTATTGCCTTAGAATTGTACTGCATCATTTTTCCTGAGCAAAACTGTATGCCAGTTCGATCCAATCAAATAATTTCTCGTCCAAATCGGATGGACTGCTGATGACAAAATGTGTTGTCCACCGTCCCGGATACGGCTCGGTTTTTGCCGCCACCCGGTCAGCTTCCAGCGGTGCGGACAGCCCCAGCGTCAGCACAAAATAGTCTTCGGGCAGTTCTGATTTCTTTTTTACCTTCAAGAAGGACACACAGGCATAATGGTGGCGATTGCAGTATGAAATTTGGGATTTTTGCACTTTGATTCGGCTTTCAGGGAATCTGGCAAGCAGCTTTTCCTGAAAGCACTCATACAGCGGATAGACAGCTTGATGCCGGTCAAAGAAAAAAAGAGTATCTTGTAGCGTTGTGTCCATTCTGTGCCCCTCCGCAAAATTACTGTTTAATACTATTTCCAAATTCACCTGCGCCATCTGCTCGCACCTTTTCCGCACTTGCGTCCGCTCATTCCACTTAGCGTAGCGCTGCTACGCTGCGTTTCATTCGCGTTAGCCAGCGCGAAAAATTCGCTTCGCATCTTGGCGCATTCTCATTTGGAAATAGTATAACGATTTCTTTTTCCGGTATTTTTTGTTCCTCGGATTTCCTCATGATAGAAATAATCCACAATCACCGGATGTCCCTGCGGGACTCTGCCATAAGGCATTTCATTATCCACAAAGGGACAATCATACTTCTTAGCCATTTCCTCAGCTTTTACTTCAAGCGCTTCAAAGTAGCTGCGGTTATGCTTGTTATAGATCTCATCGTAAAGCGGTACAAGGTCAGGATATTTTCCGGCGATATAATCCATGATCGTCTTTTTGAAGCTGCCCCGAAGATTGAGATTTTCGAGCCAGAACAGATCACACTGATCCTTTACCCGCTCAAAGATGGCTTCAAAATCCGTGATGCCGGGGAATACCGGAGATACGAAACAGACTGTACGGATACCTGCGTCATATACCTGCTTCATAACAGCGATGCGCCGCTCAATGCTCGAAGCAGAGTCCATATCGTTCTTGAAATTTTCATCCAGTGTGTT
>OLOB01000061.1_pt1 | contig 94723 bp, 153 predicted proteins | sample 1671911 | NCBI WGS metagenome assembly OLOB01 (sample SAMEA3136625, study PRJEB25190) | human gut metagenome | biome: human gut; feature: human-associated habitat; material: faeces | place: Austria | collected 2013
TGGTCATATGCACCCCTCCTGCCGTCACTGTAGCGTATCAAGCGGCTTTACAGTCAAGTCTTTTTTCCAGAATAACAGAATTTTTATTTCTTGTAAACGGGAATCTGGACTTGCCGGTCGGACATAGGCTTTCTCTGGAGGTGAAAGCTTATGCTTTCCGCAGCAGTATGGCTGATGCTCAGCAGTATGCTCACATCGCTGCGCATCTCCGGCGGCGGCATATACCGCGCTCCATTCTTTTGCACTCGCCCCAATCTGTTGAGGTGTTGCGTAAGAGATGGATTCACTGCCAGAGGATACAGATGTTACAATGCCTGTCGTGCTACCACCGGACCCGATTACGGTTGATGTACCGCCCACAGCGGCATTGGTAGCATTCTTTTCAGCAAGCTCAATCTGATACATTAATTCAGCCAGTGAACAGACCGCCTTTTTAATACGTTTCTGTGAACGCTTATCAGCTGGCAGTCCGTCCACCAAATTATCAAATGTCAATGTATCAATAAAATCGCTGGATCTGGCTGCCAGACGATCAAAGTCAGCTTCTGGCACGACATTGCCATAATAGGATTCTGTGTAAAAATCATAATCTGCATAAGCCATGCCAGTTACCTCCCACGATTATCATTTTGCTGTTACAGTCGCATGTCCGGCACTCAATGCCTTATAGGTACTGTCACACTCAACCACTGTGATTACCTGCCCTGTTGCTGCTGTAATGTCGGATTCTCCATCCCATGCACTCCAGTTCTTCACATTCTGTCCGTAGTCTACGGCAGTCTCAGAAGATGCAACTTTGTACTTGTACACATTTCCTGCGCTTGCTTTTGCCGGAGTAATGGTCACTTTAGTATCTCCGCTCTTACTTCCTGCTGTGGAGTTTACAGTCAGAGTTCCAAGTGTCTGAGTTGCGTTGATAGTTCCGACAGCAACAACGTCAATATATTCTGCAAAGAGGGTAAGTCCCATGATTGCGAATGATTCAGACACTGCTGTGTGGTAATTGCCCTGTGTATGGAATCCGATCAGATTTGTTTCACCGGATACAGTATATACAAGACCCGCTCTTGCGAAATCAGATTCGTTCGGGTCAACATAGTACAGAACGATATTTTCAACAGGCGTAGCGATTACTGTTCCTCTCGGAATTTCACTGTCAGATAACAGGAAGATTGTTTTAAATCCCAGGAAGTCTTTCACATACTGGAAGCCGAACTGGTTCTGAATAGAAATCTCAGCTGCTCCGATATACTCGTACACGTCCAGAATATTTACAAACCCAACAACGCCAGTTACATTTCTGTGCATTTGTTTGAATTTGTTTTCTACACGACCTTTAGCCATTGCCAGAGCCATCTGGAAAGTGGTTTCCGTGAATGAGAGAGTACCTGTTTTCAGATAGTTGTAAAATCTTTCAGTAACATTGGTCTGAAGCTGGAAGAGGAATTCATCATCGGTCATCTGAACAGCGTTCTCGTAACCGTGATCTTTGATTGCTTCGATAGATACAGCCTTTGCGTATTTCTCGATAGTCATTTCTGCATAGGGTTTTTCTTTTACAACGAATTTGCTGTAAGGGATTTCCTCACCTTCACCAACATTTCCGTTCTGTAATGTACCCTCTGCATATTTTGATTTAAGAACTGCTCCGGGCGTCTTTTTGATTGGACGCATGATACCAAGGATTTCACGTAAGTGTTCCCAGTTTCTTTCGAATCTGGTAACAAAGTCAATCTCACGTGCCTTTACCTGAATATCATTAGTCATAATAAGATTAGCTTTTGCTGCCATATAAAAAAATCCTTTCTACCCATAATTGTTAAGGTATTGGGTTAGCGGCTATACTCTGGTGTATAGTCGGTGTAAAAATCACTGGAACAACTGGATATTCTGAGCAATTGCAGCCTGTCTCTCGGACGGGTCTTTGATTGCTTCAATATCTTTTTTGGTCATGCTTCCCGGTGTCTGCTGCTGTCCAACGTGAGTGGTGAATCTTGCCTGATTCTGCTGAGCCTGTTGCTGAGATTCATCCACAAAAGCGGATGCGTCAGACTGTTTCATCTGCTCAATCAGGTCGTTCAGTCCAAGAATTTTGCCGTCCTTCAACTTCAATCCTGCTTCTTTAATGTCTGCCATAACCGATTTCTTTGCAGCTTCACTGGAAAATTTAACATCATCGAGTGCCGCTTTGAGTGCATCTGAAAAATCACGGTCGTAGATTTTTGCATTGAATTCTTTCTCTGCATCTGCCGCTTTCTGCTTCCAAGTCTCTAACTCGGTCTTAACATTCGCCGGGTCGATACCGTCAAAACCTTTTAAAGTTTCTTCTGCTGTCTCGGCACGTTCTTTCCAGTCATCTCGTTCGTCCTCGACTTTTGACAGGGTTTTTGCTACTTCTTTGGCATTTTTGTAATGCTCGGAGAGTGCTTTCTTAACATCTGCCTGTTTATTCTCCGGGATTTCGATTCCAAATGATTTAAGTGTGTCAATAAGTTTCTGCATATATATCCTCCTGGTCGTGTTTATTGACCTGCCGCCGCAGGTAATGGATTAAGCCAGTTAGACCACTGGCAGGGTAATCGGAAAGGGTGGACTCGAACCACCGACGTCAAGGACTATGCGTCCTCCGCTCTCCCAACTGAGATACATTCCATTATGTTTTTCGGACCGGCCTCCAGTCAACAGGATAAGCAATAACCTTTTCCCATGGGCTGTTTGAGCATAGTCGCAAGTAGTTTCTGTTCTTCCATTGGTATCATTGGTTTCTGCACAACTGCTTCTATGCAAATTCAGCTGAATCATAGACCGTCTGCAAGCAAACAGCATAATTCTAACCGAATAATGGGAAAGATAGGAATTGAACCTATAATGTTTACCGCAAGGGAACGGATTTACAGCCCGCCGCAACACCGCCAATAGTTGCCGCTTTCCCAGAAGACACCTTTTCGGGACTATTTGGATTAAATTCCAGTCCACAGGATAAGGATAAACCTATAATGGAATGAAAGGAATCGAACCTCTGGCACGCTATATGTAAGTTGCTCTACCACTGAGCTACATTCCATATAACCCGGATTTCCGGGTTAGCAAGGTATTTTACGTGCTATGCCTAAACACGAGACGTTTTGGGCTACGTCAACACCGCCTATACGGTCGCGCACCTCTGCACGGGTTGAATTCCACTGTTCAGTTATATGCTCACAAGGAGGGTATGCCGTCATGCACTAACGGCAATGGTACGTGTCGGAAATTGCATCCGCTTTTCAACCTCATGCATCTTGTGTTGGCTAAACACTGCATTTTCTATTAAGGACACGCACCCAAGAAAGGAGGAGTCAATGAAAAATGTCTATGTCAAGTGGCGGCAACCACTTACGAATCTTCCTTATGAATACATTTTACCACAGGAACTCCCAAAAGTTGTGGTACATGTTTTAGCCAATTAGAGCATATCCCGGAGCTTTTCCACGTATCTCTTGACAAGATCACGTTCTTCCCGGCACTCTGCGTCCTTGGACATATCGCTCATTTCTGTTGTGAGCTCGTTAAGGTGCTCTTCCAGAGCGGCAAGCATTTTTCTCTTGCAGTCCTCAGATTTACCGGAACGATAGCTCTGTTTCTGTGTCATATAGTCGTCATAAGCATCTCGTCCGTCAGAACGGCTGTAATGGCCTCTGACATAATGCTCACCCCGTCTGGCATAAGAACTGCCCCGGTCGTAATCTGGCATCATCCTGCTGTCATTTGAGCTGTATTTCCCCATGCTGTCACGCTTTCTTCCACGTTCGCTGTAATCGTCATTGTAGCCGCCACGCATCTCATCAAGGACAGTGTTGTAGTATTCCACTTTCTTGTCCCAGTACTGAGTGTTCTTGATATCTTTGTACATATCAATCAGCTTGTATGTCATTTCCAGATTTCCAGTGTTTAGCCCATTATCAGCGATTTTGGACAGTTCATCTTCGATTCTTGCGCATAAGTCTTTAATATCTCTCATAATCACACCTCCTACGCTTCTCTGGTCACGATAATATTTGCGTTCGCAACAGAAATTGCCTGATCGCTTGTGTTCTCTACTGCGATATTAACGCAACATCCGCGAGGTACGTCAATATAGATACCAGAGGACACATTGTTATACTGATCTACTGCTGCCGGTGTGGAAATCATCTGTGAAGAAAGAACCGGCTCACCAGAAATTGCAATAGCCAGGGAAATAGCTCCGGCAGTACCGCCTGTTGGAATTGCGATATTACCGGAGAAATCCACGAAGAATCTCGCTTTGCACTGGTTAGTAAGTCCTCTCAGAGTGATGATTCCGCTTCCCTCTCTGTGCTGAATACAGTTAGAACCTTTAACTGCTGTGTTTGAAAATACTACGTTTCCATTTGCTGCTACAGTCTGAGCAGCTACATTTGTAAATTCTGCCATAAAAATACTCCTTTCATATCACAAAAGGACAGGTCTCAGCCTGCCCCTCTGTGTAATACGGCATAAGCCGACATCCGAATCAATCGAAAGATACTCTCGATATGAAGTTATCAGCAATTACAACCGGCGTTGCATCCGCATCCGTAATATGTGTTCGGGTTAGGAACCTGATATGCCGGAATCGGTGCCGGATTAATCGCATTAATAAGCTGCTGTGTCTGTGAAGCCATTGCAGTTGTGAGAAGTGCACTCTGGCGATCCTGAGATGCAGCACGTCTGAGGTCATTGTTTTCAGCCTGCAAGTTAGAAATCTTTTCATTGCAGAGATAGTCAAGAATTGCTCTTGTTCCAGCGTTCTGGCTGTCAATAATGTCTCTTGCGTTGCTGTTCATGGTGTTCTGCAATGCGCAGGTGTTCTGTGCCATGTTGTAGTTCACGCCCTGGATAGCTTCTCTGGTTTCACAACAACAGTTCGCAAGCTGTGCCTGGAGCGCATTTGTGTTCTGCATATTAGCTACAGTATCGGCATTAATAGCCTGCTGGATTCCAAATCCAGTCTGCATGATGTTGGTGTTGATTCCATTAAAACCGGTAAGCATAGCGTTGTTCGCTGCATAGAATCCATCACAGAGACCGTTGTTGATTCCGTCAAGTTTGCTGATTACTGCGGAGTTATCGAATCCTCTCTGAATGTCTGCCTGGGTAGCTGCTGTGGCTGCATATCCGCCGCCGTTGCCGTTATTGCCCCAACCGTTGTTTCCCCATCCGAAGAAAGCAAAAATGAATAAGACAATAATCCACCAGCTACCATCTCCGCCAAACATGCCGTCATTATTTCTACCGTTTCCAGTAGCAGCGGCAATATCTGCTAAGCTATAATTTCCATCCATAATATAATCTCCTTTATTGTGTATTTACATCAATCTGGCCAGATTGTAATGTACTATTTCATTCCTTTCAACATGTGCTGGAATTGTCCCGCCATCTGCTGGACCTGATTAAGCTGCTGTTGAGAAATCTTTCCAGACTGTAACATCTTCTCAACTTCCGCTTTCGGGTCTCCTTTAAAATTCTGCTTAAACTGCATAAACTGCTGTATCATTTGCATTGGCCCGTTTCCCTGCGGCATTCCACCACCGAGCGCATTAAATAATGGATTACTCATCTGCATTTCCTCCCTTGACCGCTGATTCCTGTACGGTATTAGTTCTAACAGGTTCAGAAAATGAATTTAATCGGTTTATGATAGCTTCGTATTTGCCCTTTAAATCGTTATATTCCTGTCTGGTGACGTATTTACTATCCATGTTCTGAACAGGCTGTTTAGGTGGCATCTGAGTGCCTACTTCATGGTATTCAAACGTCCGTAATGGCTGTGGCATACCGGAAACGTCAGTGGATTTTATATAGAACTTTTCGCTCTCTGAATCCATTAGCAAAACGCTTGTCCCGGGTGCTACCAGATAGGATTTTGCACCGACTTCTCCAGATACCCACAGGATGCCATTATTATTCTGTTGGGGTTGCTGTACTGGTTGAGCTGGCATCTGGACAGGCTGTTGCTGAAACTGATTCATCTGTCCCGGAACGCCAAAACTATATTGATAAGGGTTGTTATATAATGCCATATTGCACACCTCCTATAACTTACTTTATGACTTTCTATGACTATTTTTACATAAAAAAAGAGTCTTAGACAGTTCGTCTAAGACCCATATAAGTATCTGAAAAGTATCAACACACTTTAATTATTTTATTATTCACCCTCCGGCTCAACCGCTTTGCCGTAGATATACTCACGTTCATCTGCTCAGCACAGTATTCAAGAGTGCGTTCCTGACATCTTAGTCGGAACAGTCTTTCTTCGTCCGGCGTAAAATTACACTCTGTCAAGAATCTGTCTATATCTTTCTTAGTGAACACATATAATTTCATGAGCATACCCCTTATTAATGCAATTAACGTTGATTCTGTGCAAGATAATTTGTAAGCTTCTGTTTTGTTTTTTTTAATTCTTCTACATTATTCCCGCTGATCTGGCTGTCCAGCATGGTTGATAACACTTCCAGAATTAATGAATCTCGTTCTGCAATTCTCCGAAGACTTTCATAATCTCGTCTATCATGTTCTTCCAGTGTCTCTACTCGCTTGTTAAGCCGAAATGCCGGCGTAATCCATTTAAGGATTACGGCTGCTGCACCTCCAACAATGGACACCCCTCCGCAGATAGAGAGGAAAATCTGTACAAATTCTGATATGCTCATTTAGCTACTCCTTTTCCCAGTAATATACTGGAATTTCATTGCCGGAATCCCATGTGTCAAAATATTTGCCCTCTTGTGCTGTCACCACATGACCATCTATACAGAGAATGTATGTGCCTGTCGGATGATCTGTGCAAAAGTCGTTGACTGTATAGATATATCGTTCTGACTGTTCAATCAGTTTGCGTCTGTACCCATGCTTATAGAGATACGCTCCCCAGACATAATTTGCACTTGGCATATCTGACAGAGCGCACGCCTGCACCATTAATCCGGTGAATACCGTTTCCCAGTCCTGCCCGGTTGCTTTACATATTGCTCGGACAACGCAATCTCCGGTTCTCTTGTCCTTAACAGGATTAGGATTGAAATACTCCCATCTATCCATCAGTCAATCCCCTTTGCTGTCTTATATCGTTTTGCCGCTCCTCTGGCTTTTGCGGCGTTCTGGCGGTTCCATTTCGCTATCATAAGTCGGTCTTGCAGTTCCCTCAGGTCGTTCTGCTTGCAGTAGTCCTTATATGCAGCATTTTGTTTCTGTAAAAGATAAGACTTCCGGTCAAGGTCTTGTTGTAATGCGAATTTCGCCTTTTCGTTCGGTGCATTGTCAACTCCTGCTTGCAGTCCAAGGACTTCTCTCTTCGTTTTGCGGATTCTTCGCTCATAAGTACGTTGCCGCTGTTCCTTTTCGTACTGCTTTCCCTTGTCGGCTTTGTCCTGCGCTGATAATTCTGCATAGGGATTAAATTCTCCATCACTGGCTCCAAAACTATGCCGACAGTTGACCCCTGACAGTCCGCTTGCTGTTCCGTATCCGGTCAATGAGAACGGCGGAAATTTCTTGCTCTTGCCAGAACGAGAGTATATCTTTCCTTGCCACCATGCGTGATTTCCCGGATTCTCACCGCCATCGCCCGTTCTGGCTCCCATGTGGGCACTGACTAGAACTAAATCCCAGTCCATTTCTTCCATGCGTTTTAGGGATATATCTCCTGTAGCCTGTGCCACGCCAGTTCTGACAGAACGTGCTACTGCTGTTTCAATTGTATCGCGTCTTTTCTTTCCTGTTTCTTTATTTATGTATTCAACATATACACCATCACTCACAACGTTATTAACTGCTTCTTTAATGGCTTGCGTATATCCAACTGCCCCAGTCATTACATGGTTATACGCAAGGTCGCACTGCTCAATATAGAGTCTCTGAGCGGCGCTTACGGTGGTTCGTGTGAAGTTCTTCCATTCGCCCATAGTCGCAAGCATATTTCGCTCCATGAGTCTTATCATAGCCGGTGATTGTTCGAGCGGTACAGGGCTTAATCCTGCCGCCTTATATACCTTATCATCATAGTTCATTGCAGTGATTCCGGCATCCTCAAACGCTTCAAGAAGTTCCTGCTGTTCGCGTTTGGTGTATTTGGATAATTCCGTCAGAATGTCCTCTAACAGTTCACCGGATTCCTGTAGTGTTCTGATTCTCCACGCATCGGCATTAGTCAGAATATAATCTTCACCTCTGCCAATTCTTGCCATCATTCGAGACACGATTTCAGAGATGATATACTGATGCAGTTCTTCTGCAATCTGTTCACTGCCCTCTGTTATCCGGCGTAAATATTCTGGACTAAGCATAATTATTCCTCATCACCGAACAAAGTCGGTTCTTTTGGCTGTGCTTCTTCAACCATTGCCTTAGCTTCCTCCTCGGTCATTCCCTCGAATTTCACGAAATACATCCATGCCGGAACTTTTCCAGTTGTCACATACTGCCACCATCTTGCTCTGTCTTCATCTCTATTATAGGTGATATCTCCGAAGTCGTAGGTCACCTCATATGCGCCCACAGGAGCCATGCCGTACAGGTCTGCAAACACATTTAGCGCATAGATGACTCCGTTCAGGCAGTCTTCCAACTTGTCGCGCACATCCTTGATAAATCCGATCGTTCGCCTATCATCCGCTTCCACCTGCCTAGCCGTCACCATGCCGGTTTTTTCATTAAAAACAAAGTACCCGTTGGAGAATCCAATCTTATATCCTATCTGGTTTAAAAGGGCATTTATGCCGCTTATACGGGTATCTGTGTTGAGAATTGGGTTGATTTCCTGATAGAACTCTTTCTCGTCCTGTCCGAATACATTCTTGACAAAGTGCGGTAAGTTCATCTCGTTCCGTCTGTTTTCCATGCTTTGTGGCGACATGGCTGATACAGGCGTGCCGCTTGGCATCAGTAGTCTATCATCTGCCAGAACAATCTTCTGCGAATCAAAAATCTCTCCGGCGTTTCTGCTGTATGCAATGTCAAAATCCTTTAATTCCTCAATTGCTTCTGCAAATATCGGCAATCCAAGAGGTGTACTGATATCCACATTGTTTGCCTGCGGTGTCCGCAGTACTCCGTACAGAGGCCCGTCCAGCTTCTCACCGTTTGCCTTGAGTATCGGCGGTGTATCTGCCATTAGGTCAGCCCACTTGGTCTGCTTAAGGTCGATTCTGTCACCGATTGACTGAGGGGATTTTGACACATAAGCTCTGTTAGAAACGTAGTACGGATAAGTTGTTACGCCATCTATTGTAATCTCAGCAAATCTATGATATTCAAGCCGTGTGTAGTATTTTCGTCCAACAGTATAAGAATCCTTGAATATAATCCCCTTGATCTCCTGATTGTCGTAATCTACAATCATCACATCTGCTGGGGTAAATACGTCAAGGCTCTCCCCGTTTGGTTTGATAAATACCGTTCCATAAGCACAGCCATATTCTACCCAGTGCCGGATTTGGAAATATACCTTGTTAATCTGCTTTTGTAGCCATGTAGCCCTTGTGGAACCGTCTATCTGAATGCCGATCGCCAATGTTGTGAGCCGAGCTGTCTCTGAGCAGACAGTTTTCGCAAAATTGATCGTCTTGATGTTATTCTTGTCATCTAGCCATTCCGGTACTCCCCTGTAGATGTTCGCGCACCGGTTAATCAGTGCTTCCATCTCCGGAAACTCCGCTGCTTGGATATTAAAATCCTCTTCGGCTTGTTTTTTGAATATCATGTTAAACCACCTTTTTAGTGTTGTTATAAGTCCCATTTAATCTACCTTTTAAAATCCATCCATCTTACAGAAGTATCTCGCACAATAATGTCTTCATATTCTACAACTTTTAAGATTTCGTTAATGTCAGATGATCCATATATTTTTAAACCGATGCTTAAGAATTTATTTATTTTATCTGAAAAGTACCTATCTAACATTTTATGCACTATGTCCTCTTCTCATCGACAATGGACTTGTCGCATATCTAAGGGAATCTATCCAGTGATCGTTACCATCTGGATAGTCTGCGATAACTTCTCCATTGCTATCTACTTCATGTTCATAATTGATAATTTCCTTGTATGCTCTAGGTGTTCGTGCCGGATCAATAACCAATGTTCGGCACTGCAACCACTCAAAAGTATATTTACGGCTACCTGGAGTGACTATTGCTCTACGAGCTGGAAGCCCCACATCTCGAAAGTCAATAATGCTTTCTTCTTCATCAACTCCGCAAGAGATTGAGTAATCATCATATCCTTTTTTCTTTATCTGGTTAGCCATTTCCTTGTTTCTTATCTTGGAGCCTCCAAGCTCGTCTAATAAAAAAACTTTTTCCTGATTAGGAACATAAGCTACACGGAGAAATGCTTTAGGATCTGGATACCACCCCCAGTCCTGCCCCTGGTAGATACTTTGAAAGCTTTGAATCTCTTCATCTGTAATTTCACGAATTTCTAATAGTTCGAAAATATTTGTTCCAAGTCCAACAGGAAGACCGAGATATTCATGGTCGTAAGCTCTCTGATTTGTTTTCTTCAGATGCTCCGCATCATCAATAAATTGTTGACCAAGCCATTCAACAGGAACCGATCTGTAATCACTCTTATGCCTGTAGCTGTCGTCTCGTGGCTCTTCTACATACACATTCGCCCAGTTGCTCCGGCTAATTGGTGGATTGAATGTCTTAAATACAACAAACTTGCTGCCACCTCGAAGGACTGACTGCTGTACTGTACGAATTTCTTCAATGCCCGAAAATTCGTCAAGTTCCTCGAACCAGAGATACTTGAAATATCCCTTGCTTGCTTTAATAGATTTAGTCTTTTTTGCCTTGTCTAGTCCTCTGAATATAATCTTCTGGCCCGTTTGCTTATATGTGTACTGCATAGGGCTTACGCTGGTATCCCACAAGTCATTAACTCCAAGTGCATCAATTCCCCATGCAATTTGCTCGTACACAGATTCTCTAAGCGTATTTCCAACTTTTCGGAATATGACTGCATTAGTTATTGATCCATTAATAGCATCTTGCATCATCTGAAAAGGGATCATGACACCCACAAAGGATGATTTAGTTGATCCACGTCCACCATACAAATCATAATAGGTGTGCTTGCCATCCAGAATGTCCCAGAACGCATTATAAAAGGCAGGAGCTATAATTTCATTCAGATTAATCGGATTTTCATTCATTCTGTTTCTCCGGCTTTGGAATATTATTCACAATCGTAATCTTTCCATCTCCAGAATCATCATTTTTCTTGTCAGCATCCCATCCCTTAAAATTATTTCTCAAGCTGAACTGAGCACCATTTGAACCGTCACGATCAAATAATCTTTCTTCTGTATACTGTTCCACTCTGGCTTTCGCGCGCGTTATCGTGTCCATGAATTCTGCTTTTCCCTGATAGTTTAAAAGGCTCTGTCGGCTATTAAAGCCAAGTGCCAAAGCAAGACCTGTAACAGTCGGAGGGTGAACGTCTACGAATATGGGTGAACCAAATTTATTAAATATTTGCTTTCCCTTACTATCAGTCAAAGGATAACCTTTGCAGTTTTCAAAATACTGTTCTATTTTATCCTCTATTTCTGCGGAACTTGTGTACATTGGCGTCATTCCCATGCTCTCACCTCCAACTGGCTATAAAACCCCATAGTAACACTTCTGAGTATATTCTATCACAGGTCAGTAGAAAAGTTGTGGTACATGTTTGAGGAATTTTGCGTTAAAAAAAGAGCCGGTAAATACCGACTCTCTAATTTTATTCATTGTTTTGTAATTTTCTGATTATTTCACCCTGATCTCCCGGACACCCCATGAAGCACTCCGGGCAATGTTCGTAAAATGTGCATCTGATGCAATCATGTGGACTGATTGAGCTGCAATATTGATGCAGCACTGTGAATGCTGATATGGCGAGCTGCGGGGTTATGTCCGGTGGCTTGAACATCATGTTTTTACTCGCCCTGGTCACTTCCACATTATCATCTTTGAATTTTATAGTATCCCCGTTACATTTTATTATAACTTCTTCTCCGTTAATTTCAGGTGTAGGCTTGTCCAACATGATTATCAACTCCTTCTCATTAATGTGCAAGTAATCCAACAAACAGCGGAAGAACTAATGCCATTAAGCATAATGGTTCTTTTGTATAACTGAGTGCCGCTATTACGGCAAATGATGTACTGGCCCATGCTACTGATTTCGCCATTGCTGTATTAAAATCCATTTAATCACTCCTCTCCCCAGTCAATTTTCTGACCGCATTCAGAACAGTACTTGCTTATTTTATTACCAATAATAGGTGTTCCGCATTTCGCACATTTTTGAGTGGAAAATATATTGTACGGAAAATCTGGAACATATTCTTCAGGTTTGCATGGAATCTGCTTTTCCAATGCTTTTGCTCCGGAATCACATGCCCATGCTTCCTTGAGATATTTTTTCTGCCATTCATCTTTGTTTTCAGAACTTTCAAGGAAACATAAATGCTGGTCTCTCATATCGGATAATATGTCTTTTGCTTCTTCTGGTTTCATATTAATTTCCTCTTCATCATCAATCTCAACAATTTTTAAGTCTGCGAAATCACAACCCATTGCGAATCCGTCAATCATTTTCTTCTTAACTCCAAATACCTCTATCATGTAAGAATTATTTTCCATGATTTTTATTACATCTGACTTTTTAACATATTCAGCCATTCTTCATCTCCTCCAACTTCTTCTCTATCGGATTAATAATCTCTTCCAATGCCTGTTGCTCATAATTTTCTTTCCAGATTTTTTCTCTTTTCCAAAATTGGATTTTCATAATCTCATTTATTAAATTAATACACGCTATTGCTTCTAACATTCCCCAACATCCATCACAGGCTCTTTCATTGCACCAGTTTATAAATTCTTTAAATTTCATTTTTGAGTTCCTCCAACTTATTTTCAGCTTCTTCACGGGTGAGGAATACCACAACATTCAATTCTCCAAGCCATTCATCCTCGTTCGCCCATAAAAACCATCTGCCGTCTTTTCCGTATTCAATTCCGCTTACCACGTTTTTTCGAATACCCATGCCATATATATCCCATACAGTTGTGCCAATAGGACACGGAAATCTCACAAGCAAGCCCTGTTCTTCTAAGTCTTTGTATTTCTTCAACTCTTTCTGCATTATCGCTAATTTAGCAAGTTCCAATCCAGTAAATGCACCGTTTTCTTTGAGTTCCTTTAATTCTTTTAAAGTGCCAATATCTTTGTAAGACTTTAATTCTTCAAGCCACTCTGCGATTTGTTCATACTCCTTTACATATTGATTTCGTATATCTGCATTTAACTCATTTGCATCTTCTGAACCCATATCTGCATTCTCGATACTCCATTTATAACGATTTGCAACTATCTTTAACTGTTTAATACCATCATCAATTAGAAATCTCTCCATCTACTTCACCTCTTCCATCTGACTTTCTACAGTATCTGCAAGTAACTTCAAGGACTTAATAAACGAGTCCGTCAATGCTGTTCTGTCTGGGTTTTTAGTGAATGTTCTGATAAGGCTCACTGCATCCTTGATTTTTTCTTCATCTTCGACGATTTCGGATGCTTCATACAATGTCTTTTCAGAATAGTTGTAAGCAACGTTCTTATTGTCGTAAAAATTCAATATGTTTGGAAACGGAATTACGATAGGGTTTAAATGGTTTTCTCTCGCCCATGTGAATCCCTGAAGCTTTGCCATTTTCAGAACACTCAAATATTCTTCCTGTGTCTTTACAAACACGATTTTTCCTATTAAATTAATCATCAGAATTTCCTCCTGTAATCTCATCAATACACTGATTCCAGCCCTCTGCAAAGCCAGAATCAGACGTATTAGCCGGATAATCTCCATTGTCTTTTTCTGGCAAATCCATAAGCGGACACCAATCAGGTCTTGATTTGCTTTCGCAATCATAATGTTCTTTTGTCATCAGAATTACGTCATAATATAAACAGTCAGCTAATTCACAGCATCCCTCATATTCAAGATTTCCACAATATTCAGTTCCGAACGGGCAGCCATAACAATTTTCTGGCGTGTCAATCACTAATACTGATTTGCTCATTCAACTCCACCGCCTTCACGATTTCGATTGCCCTGCTCAGTCCAGCATTGTATCCTTGATGCACATCAGATAAAATACATTCTGATTCAATGAATTTATCTCTTTCCAATTCGCTAATAGCCTTATCCACATCAAAAACTGTCGGTTGCTCATTGACACAATCAATAAACTCTTTCTGGTCGGAACTAATACTTGTTCCAATTTCCCAAATTTTGATGTATTTAATTAATTCGTCAGCATCAATCAGTCTACTCATTCAGTTTCACCGCCTTTTATAATTTCATCAATTATTGTATCTTCTTCTATGCAATATTTTTCAAATAAATAATTCTCTAATTGTTCCACAACCTTATCCACATCAAAAGCTGTCGGCTGCTCGTCAACAATATGTATATATCTGTCTATAATCTTCTGTATTGGTTCTCCTAAGATATTTTGAAGCAGTATATCTTTTTTTAATTTATCTGTGTCGATTAACCGCATTCCTCAGCCCTCCTTGTATGGCTCTGGAAGTGGTCGCCATGCCGTAATCTCAATCCAATCATAATTGCTATCAAGATAATATCCGTCACAATCAATAAAGCTTGTATCTTGCCATGTTGTTTCTCCGTTAGTAACCAATATTTCTTGTCCGTCATCTGGCATTTTGCAGTCAAGCATATACTGTATATCAGTTGATATGGATTCTTCCGCACGTTCTTTTTCTGATATCTGATGATATTTTACCGGAATCCACCCATTTTCTTTCTCGTCCTGTTCCAGATCGTCCAGAAGACTATTTACGATATCCAGCGCACTCCCTGGAAGCCCATGCTTATACTGCGATTTCTTTTCTATCTCAGCTTTGTATTGCTCTAATCTGTTTCGTACTCTGCTCATACTTCCACCTCACTATCCTCTGGCATCTGGAACGTCATTCCTTTTTTGAGCATTTCTCCAAGTTCTCCCGCATGTGCTTTGTTTTCTTCCGTTTTTGGCTTCATACTTAATATCCTACATACTTCTGGAATTACATATTTTGTGTATTCCGAATCTCCATAGGCTTCCTGAATCATATCCAGTACTTTCATGGCTTTTTCTTTTGTGGAATATCTTCCTAAAATAAAATATCCTCCACTTCTCTGTGCATCCTGCAAACTCCAACATATAATATTCAATGAATCTGGGAGCTTTAGATTTATTACAATGTTTTCAAACTTTACCAGTGCTGTTTTATCCTGACTTCTGATTAACATTTTGTGTCCTCCTGTTTCTTAAAATCCATCTTCAAGTCATAAACAAACTGGCAAAGTTTCTCTGCAATCTCATCCGCATTTTCTACATTTGCAAGCTGTCTGACATACTGCTTACCACATATAACGCAAGTCAACTTTCTGATTGTTTCCCAGACTTGCCACGAGATAATAGATGAATCAAAAGCATCCATCATCAGAGAACTTCTTCCGTTCCCATTCTCGTCTCCGAACCACTTTTCTCTCGGTGCTTTTAATGTGGTTGCAACATCTTCTCTGGTAAGACAACCTTTGTATTTTTCGTCAATGCGCTTTTCCAGTTCATCCAGAAGTTCCTTCTTTTCCTGTTCCGTCATTGCGTCCTCACTTTCCACGCTTATATTTTCTCCCTATTTAATTTTCGATATATACCGGTCTATCAGTTCTCCGTTCACATATTTGTTTGCTAATTGAACTCTTATCGAATCACCCTTTTGACTGTCTGAAAAACTCGGTCTATTCATTGCTCCATTCGCAAAGCTATCTTCTTCATAAGTCAGCCCGTCATATTCAACCGATATCTCCCACTGCCAGCGAGGACAAATGACAAACCATTTTCGCATATCTATGTAAGTGATAATTGCGTCTACATCTTCATAGGTATATGTGATTTCTTCTTGTAAATCACGGTTCTTGTACGAAACATTTTTGGAACAACCAGTCAAGAAAATGCAAATTAAGATTAAACATACTATTTTCTTCATTTCATTCCTCTCATTCTCGCAGACCGACTACCGTACGATAATCGGTTGGATAATCATACCATTTATTTAGTGATACTCTTTTTATCATCATATTTTATTTACCAAATTTTTTAACAAGTCCCTTATTCAAATCTGGGATTCTTGCATCTGTTTCAGATTCCAATTCCTCAATCATGCTCATAAAGCTTCTTTCGCCACGGTTCGCTTGTCCTACAAACTCATTTGCACAATTGATTACGTCCAAAAGTCTTTTAGTGGAAAATCCATGCAATTTCCGTAATGCCAACATAGTTGTTACCGTGTTAATTGTATTCGCCCAGTCGTCACCAGTATTGAATCCATCGTTATAGGCTTGATCTTGCATGATTTCCAACTCTTTACGTGAGTTCTGCATGGCTCTGGCGAATGCCTGTGACATTTGGTTATCGCATTCCAACACCCTATTTTTCTTTGGTGCTTTCATCTTTAATTTGCTTCCCATATTTTTTCCTTTCGTATCTGTATTCCGTCAAACGGTATGCTCTTGATACTCCCGGATGTTCTGTGGCAATCAGAGAATCCATCTCCAATTGCCGCATATGTCTCTGGACGGTACACTTTGTGAGGTCTGTTCCATCCATGATTTCTTCGTAAGAAGGCATATATCCGTGTTTCTCAAAATACTTGACAAGAAAACTGTAAATATCGTTTCTGGCAGATTGTCCCTCATTATATTTTCTCTGACGGTAATTCATAGGCAAAACGGATCTTCTTCCGCAGTATTACTTTTTTCTGCACGCATTTTATTTAATCTTTCCGCAGCCTTCTCTTTCGCTTCATCGGAATATTTTCTTGGTGGATTGATTTTAATGTAGGAATACGGCAAGTGAGCGAAAATAGATCCATCGTTATTTCTGGCAAGAATTTTCACATCATCTGGAAATTTCTTTTCTAATTCCTCACATCTGTTCTTCCAGGAACTCCCATTCTTAGCAGTAAGCCCTACATAATCTCTTCCTGGAATCCATTCAATTACGCATTCGTTTGTGTTTTCTGACATTTAATCACGCTCCTTATATAAAATCTCCTATGCTCATTTGACTATCTTTTTCAAAAACAAGCATTTCGTTTTTTGCTCTGTTATAAAAATTTCTATCAATTTCAAATCCGTATGCACTTCTGCCAAGTTCCATGGCGGCTCTCAATGTGCTGCCACTTCCACAGCAAGGGTCAATCACTACATCCCCAGGGTCAGTAAATATTTCAATCAGTCGTTTTAGAACTGATACTGGTTTCTGCGCTGGATGAATTTTCGGAATGCCCTTTCCGTCTTTTTCCCACTGGAACCAGTTAAAAACCATCTTTCCAGTTCCACGAATAGTCTTTCCGTTTTCGTCCGTTTGCGCTCCATTTCTGAATTTTGGAAGTTTATCTCTGTAGAATACAAGTGCATATTCTGTAGCACCTACCACACGCATATTTGCTTTAAGCACCTGTGGGCTGTAGTTTTTAATAAACACAAGTGGTATATAGTGAACAAAGCCATGTTTCGCAGCTGCATTGATCAGAGTTTGAATTTGTTCAAATGAACAAAACACTATCATACATGGTGCGTCTGAACTTCTTCCTCTTACCCCTGCCTTTTTTGGTTCTTTCTTCAACATTTTTGAACAAAAATGGAAGTATTCATACAGATTGAAATTGAAATCTGAATTGAATGCTGCTTTACCAGCAAGTTTACTTTCGCCGTTCTTGTTGTCTCCGCCCGTGTACCACATAGGATTACTTCCGTAGAAATTACATCCTACATTGTATGGAACATCAGCAATTACGAGTTGCGCTCTTGGAATTGCGTATTTTTTATAGTTCTGCATAGAATCACGATATATTTCACACTTTAATTTCATTTTCAAAAGAAGCCCGGTGCACCCTTACGTCAGCTGAAGGCAAGCTCCTTTCATTTTTTTATTTTTTATCTTTGGAATTTAGCCAGTAGAACTACTGGTGTGTTAGAATCAGTGATAATTTTCTTCATTGAGTAATTCGTTGAATTTTTCCAACGCCTTAATAGATACTTTGTTATTTGCTTTTTCTGGTCTGATTGATACGTTTAAGTGAGTATCAATGATGTGTTTTAGCTCTCTTGCAAGGATTATTTTGCCCTGTTGGATTCCCTGTCTGTATGTCTTGGGCGGTTTATATTGCCCTGTTACTTGCTTTCCAGCTGACTGGCCACCAGCTGTAATGTTGTACATCTGGAAGCCTTTATCTGCAAAAGCCTTGATTGTTTCAATTTCTTTCTGGTCAAGCTCATCCTTTCTACATGTTCTATATGAAAGCTTCCAACCAGTAGGATTACTTTCACTGTAAAACTTATGCTTTTTAAGGCTTAATGCTATGTGATCGTATTCTCCTAAATGGCTCGCACATCTCTCACGAAGTCTGATTGCTTGCCCCACATAACTGCGTCGAATACCAGCTTCATCTACCCTGTAAAAAGCATATATGCCACTAGAATTAGGAATCCCTGGACATATCTTCTTTATTCGCTCTTCTCGTTCTTTCTTTATTGCGAATATTTGTGCGTAATTCAAATTTAGATCACCTTCTTTCAGCCGAACGCTACCTGTCCGTTATTTTGCATATAAATCATCGGTGCAGTTTTGCGCTCTCCAATTTTCAGATACGAACAATTTGCTTTCACAAGTGCTTCTGCCATAACCGGAACCACACTGTTTCCGATTCTTGCTACTTGTTTCGCAATCGGGTAATCTCTCCACTTGTAATCCCGATCAATAATGTAATCTTTCGGAAACCCTTGCATTACCTTTAATTCTTCTGGCTTTAACATTCTTAGAAAAATATCTGATATGATATATTTCTCTCCATGGATATCAACCAGGACATTTACCAGTCCAAACCTGTCTTTTGTGGTAATGGTTCCAAGCGGTTCATTTAATACTTGACCACATCCTGTTCCGTAATACTTAACAAGAAATGCAGATATCACTCCGAAGTGACCGGGTGAAGTTGTTATCGTATGAAGTGGCTCATCACATCCTTGACCTATTCCAGTTTTGTAATATTTTGTAATAAATGCGGTTACAAGTCCGTATCTGTTTGAAGTATCAATAGTCTTAATCGGATCTGTCAGTAATTGCCCTCTGGAATCACCTTCTCTGGTTTCTCCATGATACTGAATAATAAATGCCAGTGCATCTTTGTTCTTTACAATATATGGTTCTGGATTATCAACGATATATTTCTTGATACCATTTGCAATACGTTTCTGCGTTGCTTCTGCCAATGGTTTCTTGCGGTCAAATATACTTTTTCCTAAGTCTGACCAATCAATGTAGTCTCCGCACTGCTCATATGGTTTCAGACCGTCTGTACCAAAACGATTATGAGTAGGCTTTGGCCATATTATCTGCTTTCTATCTCTGCGAAATACTGCATACCATCTTTTTCTGGTTGTTGGTGCTCCGTAATCCGCAGCTACCAGTTCTCGACTATCAAATTTATAACCAATATTTTCCATTGCTGAAATAAATTTTCGATAATCTTCACCAGTTCTTTCCTTAATCAGATGTCCTTTCTCATCGAGTGGCCCCCATTGTTGTATTTCTTCCACGTTCTCCATAATGATTACATCTGGGAGAATTGCTTTTGCGTGCTTATATACAGCCCATGGGAGAATGCGAAGTCCCTGTTTTCTCGGCTGACCGCCTTTTGCTTTTGAATGGCTTGTACAGTCTGGAGAAGCCCACATCAATGCTACGTGCTGATTTCCGACATATTTCTGCAAATCTACTTTGAAAATATCTTCTGTCAGATGCAGTGTTCCGGGATGATTTGTCTTGTGCATCAGAATTGCATCTGGATCATGGTTAATTGCTATATCAACAGGTCTACCGAGAGCCATTTCAATGCCTACGGATGCGCCTCCGCCTCCGGCAAAGCAATCTATAATTAAGTCTTTCATGTATACCTCTAATTATCTAAAACATCTGGATTTTCGCATTCCATAGCAACTGCAACATCTTCAATGAATTCATCCGGGATATAGATTCCAGCTTGCTTACAAATAGCATATTGTACTTTTGCAATGCTACGGATATCCGCTCCCTGCATTTTCATAGTATTTGTTAAAACTTTAAGGAGATTTGCAACTCCACCATGAGAATGAGGGATTTTCATTTCAGCGAGTTTGCTATTGGTAGTTTCTTTTAACTGATTTTCCATTTTCTTCCTCGTTTCCATTCTTTTTTGATTGAACCATCCTAAATAGCTATTAAATAAGTCGTCAAATGAATTGCTATTGCTAATTGCATTAGAAATAGTTTTGTATGTATCTTTCAGCCATAATTGAAGAATATATTTTCCATTTTCATGAAACCAGTAATAAACTTTTGCTTTGTCTGTTCTTATGCTCCATGGATTAAAATTCAACTCCATATACCAGTTGAAGCAGTATTCCGTCATTCTGAAATTTTTGTTCTTCCCATTAGCATATGTCTTTACGTCTTTACTGCTTTTTAATGTAAGAAAAGGCTTCTCTTCTTCAATTTCGGAATTAACCATTTCTCTAAGTGCATCATAAACAGCAACTTCTACCATAGTTTTCTCCTAACTAAACGGAAATTCATCTTCCATACCGCCTAAATCCGGCACATCCATGAAACTAGGTTCCGGCGGCGGTACTGGTCGTGTATCTGGTTTCTGTGGATTCTCTGTCTGACCTTTGTTTTCTGCAAAATCATGTGATTCCACAAAACAGTCATTTGTGTATATTTTTTCACCATTTTGGTTCGTATAACTTCCAGTCTGCCATTTAATTTTCATTCCTTTTTTCAGAAATTTCTCAACAAATTCTGCATTCTTTCCAAGTGCTACGCATGGTATAAAGTCGGCTTTACGCTCTGTGTTCTTTCTTTTTTCTCTATCAACCGCCAATGTGTATCTGGCAATCTTAGTGTCGTTAGTTCCCATTCGTATTTCCGGGTCAGCTGTCAGCCGCCCGGATAATACAACTACATTAAATCCCATACAATCACCTCTCAATCTGAATGTCGCATCTAATAAGTGCGTGTTTGATTTTCTTTGTATTTCCTGTTACAGTTTCTTCTTTCCCGATAACAAAGGAAATATCATCTTCTGTTACGTTGAATCCTTTTGTTTTGATATGCTCCATGATGATTTCTTTAATTTCATCTGTGCCGATTCCGATTGTTATTTCCAATGATGTTACCTCCCTGGCTTGTATGCTGGTGGCATTGGTTGCCATGCAATGACTGGGTAATATGCAATTCCGTGTTTTTCTACCATGCCCCATCTTCCACCGCCTAAATATGTAAGGGTTGTTGGTAACTCGGCGTCTTTTATGGTAACGTTGTATTTTATCTTATCTTCTGGGCTTTCTCTCACATCTGGCTCTGGCGGTAACTTCACTTCTGTTGGAATCCACATATCCGCAGGACTGTAGGAACAAATCAGTTCTTCAACTTTCTCGATTGCATCATTCCATCCTTTATCGTACTTACATTCTTGTTCGGAAGGTTCTGGCTTTTTCAGTTTGTCAAGTGTTTTTAAGAAGATTTTCATTGATTAATCCTCCTTGACTTTCTCAATAGTTTCTTTTATTGCTTCTTTCACAGCCTTGGTTTTAATCATCTTATCTGCCAAGGCTTTTGCCGCTTCCTGTACGATCACGCTTTCGTTCTTTTCCAAGATTTCTCCAATCTGCATACGAACCATTCTTTTCAACGGCTCATTGGTATCCCTACTTCCGTATGTGAATTTTTCGTAAATAACCTCTTTAATTTCCTTGGTAATTTTTTCAACTACCCTGTCCTCAACATTTTTACGGATTTCCTTTGCAATTTCTTCCTCATTAATACCAATCGTTACTGGTACACTGAATACGCTCATTAATTCTCTCCTTTCAAAACGGACATAAGTCCAAGTTAATTTCCAGTCCAGGTGTTGCAATCTGGACGAGTGCATCATCCCAAACCACCGATTCTTTTATCTCTTTCAAAATCTGCTCCTGGTCAGCAGCTTCATTACTCAAATGCACCAATGTTACCGTCCGCAAAGCTGCCGTATGGTTCGTATTTACTAAGCTTTTGCAGGTATCTAAGGAACAATGCCCTTTAAGCCTGTGCGTGTAATTTTCAGCTGTTTTGTCAACCAATTCTTTACAATAGTTGCATTCAATAACTAAGTGGTTCAGTCGCATTGCCTTGAAATTGTATCGGCAAAACTCAAAGTCGGTCATGTACAGCAGCTTTCCCATTTCTTCATGTTCCACGATGTACCCATAATTGAAACATGGAATAAGTTGCCCTGTGTCCTTATCTCTTGTGGTGTGCGGCAGATAAAACGGTATTACCGTAAACGAGCCAACCCGAAACGGTCTTTTTTCTGGAACGCCTTTCATTAATTCGCCAGTGATGACTTGCAGATGTTCCACGGTTTCATCATTGGTGTAAATCTGAATACCTAAATTCATTAGATTTTTAAATGATTCACGGTGATCGCTCAACCGTGTTCATGGGTAAGAAGCACGCCAGAAACATCACTTGTTCTGTAATCAATAGCTTTCAGAATGTCTTTGTATCTGCATCCGCAATCCAGAAGAAGCATTTCTCCGCTGTTGGATTTCAGAACATAGCAGTTCCCATGGGTACTCCCTGTGTTGACAACTCGCATGAACATTTTTTATCACCTCGCTTTCATTCTTTTTTCGATATCCAAATCCACACTGTGGCATAATTTGACGCAATCTCCGTGCAGCATATGGTCTTTACATGAGAGATATTTTACTTGAAACTCTAATTCTGACATTTTCCTATCATTTACAGCCTTAACCCATTTTCGGACTTTCTTTTGTGTTTTTCGTTTTTTGTCTCCTCGAAGTTTTCTAATATACTCCCCATTAGAAGTTACATAATGATGAAAGCCAAGATAGCACAATCCCATTCTAAATGGCACAATCTGTGATTTAGTATTCAATTGTATTTTAAGGCTTTCGGTCATAATCTGGATAGCTTCAAGTATTTCTCTGGCTTCTTCTTTACTTTTACAAATCACATAGAAATCATCATTATACCTTCCGTAATGCTGTATTCCGTATTCAATTGTTATCATTTGATCCAACGAATGCAGTAACAGTAAAGCGTATTTCTGATTAACTTGATTTCCAAGTGGAAGTCCTGGATTTTCGGCGCTGTCAATAAATAGATGATTTAACCATACTGTAAATTCATCATCAAAATAGTAATCCACCACGTCTTTCATGATTTCATGATCTATGCTGTAAAAATATTTACGAATATCGCATTTTACAATCCAGCCATTTAAACCATTTTTACTGTAAAATTCCAACATATGATCTCGCAGACCATCCATTGCCATATAATGACCTTTTCCGATTTGTCCTGCTGTGTTCCATTTTATAAAAATATTATTTAATTTCGGCGTAAGAATGTAGTCTGAAAAGCATCTCTGTACCGTCTTGTCTTTGAAAGAACACGATTCTATGATGCGTTCTTTCGGCTCATATATTTTGAATTTATTATACGGTGCTATGGAATACGTTTGATTTTCCAATTGTTCCTTCAATGTTTGGATTCCTTCCAACGCCATAATAGAAAACCTGGCAGTGCCGGAATTGAATTTCTTATCTGCCTTAACTCGTTTGTAAGATGAATACAAGTTTTCAAAATTTGCCACAATTTCTTTATCCATTTATTTTGTTCCTTTATATTTATCCATTGCGGAAAGGTTATGCATTTGCTTGTATCTATTCGGATTTCAGCTTTCTGCTTACTCTGTCTGCCTGTGATACAGGTTGGGCGAACACCGTTGTCATTGTTGCAGTTATTGTTGTTGACGTTACCCGAGGAGGAAACAACGGCTCTACAACGCATAACCTATAAAAATCATCTGTTTCTGTCTTTTGTTCTCCAAGCAATCGCCATATGCTTAATATCTGTAACCATTTTTGACCATGCCTCCATACTTCCCGAATTAATGATATTAAGCTCGTATGAAAGCTCTATATAAAAGAGAAGTTCATCACAATATGTAATTGCTTTTGTCTGTAATTCTAGCCTTTCTCTCTTATAATCTTTCAAATCTGTTCGATTGGCTTCAAAGAGCTTAGCGTGTATTTCGAGCGATTTGTTCTGCATTTTATCAACTAAAGAAAATCTGAATTTCTTAGGATATCTCCTCGCGTTACTGGTTACTATAAGCGTGTGCTTTGCTAACTGCTTGGCTTTTATTATCACCTGTAAATCTTCATTTGCCATTATTAATCCTCGTCTGATTCAAAGATTGAAGAGGAAAAGATACAAGCCGGGCGAACACCGAGGTCACCGTAGCAGCTACAGTAGTTGACGTAACCCGAGGAGGAAACAACGGCAACGCTCTTAAAATAATCATTGTAAGGTGTACTCCATGGTGTAATAAGCCACCACCATTTATCCATATTTGGCAAATATTTCCTGTATTTTCTGTATTCATCCACGGTTAAGAGTGAAATCTTATCTCTACAAGTTCCATATTCAGTCTGCCCGTCCAATGCCAACAGGTTACGGTCAAATTCAACAACTGCATTTCCATCGAAAGGCGTATTAATTTTTTCTAAAAATGATGTGTTTAATTCTTCTCTTAAAGAACTTTCTTTCCAATTGCTGGAATCTGAATCAAACATTCTTGTTTTACCATAAAAACTATTTAAAATTGCAAAATATCCATCTGGAAGCTTGTCCAGGATCATCCATTCCATACCGGAAATTTCAACCACTTCCCCGGGTTTCGGAGTGCCCATGTGTTTCTTTTTGTAATCCTCGAATTCCTCTGTAATTCTTTTTATTTCTGACTCAAAATATTTCAAATCTTTTTTCATTTTTATTCCTCCACCTTAGATACAAAGAGATTAGATTTTAAGATACAAACTGGGCGAACACCGTTGACAAGGTTGCAGTTATAGTTGAAGACGAGACCCGAGGAGGAAACAACGGCAACGCTATTCCATCCGCGTTCTTTTGTTGACCAAGATGTACATGTCCAATACCAGTCATTAAGTTTTTTGTTCGGAGTTAATTCCGTATATTTTCTTGCTTCATCAAATGTAAGAGGTCTGATTTTACATTTCACCGAAACGCCTGTATTCTGACCGTCGACCGTAATAAGATCTGCTTCATGTGTTTCAATATTCTCCGCACCAAATTCCTCTTCAAAATTCGCTAAAATTTCCGTGTCACAAAGTTCTTTTAATTCAGACTCTAAATAATCTGCATTATCCCCGAATTTTACATTTTCTTTTACAAGGTTAAAAGAAACTATCTTGGTGGTATTTTCATACTGTTCCAACACTTTGTATTTTCTTTTACCTGTAGTTTGGAATACATCACCAGGGTTCAACTCTGATAATTTGATTTTCCCACTTTTCTCCTGCTTCTCTAAAAGTTCAACCAGTTCTTTTGCTTTCTTTAAAATTTCATTCATAACTATTATCCCTCCTAGTTTTCCTCATTCACTACAATACCGCCATGGATAATAACCCTCTTTCCGTCCGAATCATCAAAATAAACTTCATTTTCAGATTCAGAAACATCGAACTTCCCAGACCAGGACTTGATTTTACCGCCGTTGTAATCGTAAACAGTTACGGTACGGTTCAAACCACCGTCAATATCACTAGACAGTGATTTTAATGATCTGCTACAGGAAGAACAACCGCTAAACATTGTGATTGCTGTAATCCCTGTGATTAATACTGCTGTCTTAATACATTTATGCTTCATTTTGGCTCTCCTTTTACATTGTAAGTCGGATTATAATGAGTACCACATATGTAATAACATTTAAAAGAATAATTAAATTGGTTCGATTGTATTCATTTTCTCGAATAAAAGATACTATCCATACCAAAAGTGCTATTGAAAGCAAAATAATAAGCACAATTGTGGAAGTTTCCATCCTACATTTCCTCCTGGCTCATAAATGACGGAATTTCTGTTTCCACTGGCTCTGCTGCCGGGACTGGTTCTTTCTCGGCGGTCTTTACAACTTCTGCGACTGTTGGCTGTTTAGGCTGTTCTTCGATTGCCGCTGGCTTGTCTGGGATAAATTCTTCTGCATTGGCGTTCTGCTCGATTTCTTCCTGTACTTCTCTGTATGTGGCATCCATCATGTTGTATTCGTAAGCCTGTACTGGATTGTCCCATCTCTTAGGAATAGACTTCATAATGTTGTTTCGCATCTTACGAATAATCATTGACTCTCTGGATTGTGTTTCATAATAAGATGGTGAAATATACGGTCTTAATTCCTCACAGTCAATAATTGCTTCCAGTTCTCCAATGTCAGCGACCTTTTTCATGATCTCTTTTTTCTTTGCTTCAATTTGAGCTTTCTGCGCATCTGTAGCTTTATATCTGTCCGCACAAATTCCAAACGTTTCATTCTGTAGATTATTCTTGATGTGCGCTGCAAGATTCTTCAGTACATCTGCTCTTTCACAAGAAAGGTATTCAATATGTCCGTCCTTATACTGAATCGGATATACGATACGGACTACCTTACCTACACCAGATTCTTCCCATTCTGGCGGTGTGATTTCCACACCTTTATGTCTTGGTGGGATATACTTATCACCTTCTCTGACTTTCCAGTACGGGAATACTTTAGCTACATCGACACCATATCTACTTACAAGAGCGTCATTTCCATCGCCCTCAATCGCAAATTCGATTTTCTTCTCCCACTGAGGTTTCTGCCCTTTCGCCGCTATGTTTACGTTTCTGATTTGGAAATAACACTCTCTCGGCTGTGCGTTTGCGTTCAGTTTTAACGCTGCTACTTTGCTCAGAATGAATTTAAGGTTAGAGCCATTAATTGCTTCAAAACTCACTCCACTCTCATGCACCATCTGGAAAATAGATCCCATTGCTGCCACTACGCAATCCTTTGAGTAGGAATCAAATTCCATTCCTCTTGAAGTTAAATCTCTTTCCATTAAATCAACATAACGATTTGTGTAGTAGGAAAGCTGTGTGTTAAAATTTGCTACCTGTGTGTTTTCTGTCATTTTAATTCTCCTTTTCTTTATTTATATGCTCAGTGACATATGAAACAGGATGAAGTGTTGTGTCCTGTCCTGTTATTTGCTTTATTGGAATTTTATATCCTGTTGTGATTTCCGGGCATTCACCCGGATTCATATGCCACCGATAGTTACCTAATTAAATGATAGTTACATTGTCCGGGTTGATGTGATATCTTCCGTATCCGTTTGCTCTCTGAGATCCAATTCCAATGTATTTTCCAGTTGTTTCAATGAGTTGAATAATTGTCTCAACTGGGAAAACTGCGTCTGGACAAGATATAGTAATTTCTGTCGACCAGTTTTCAAATACATTTGCATTGCAAACAACTGAAGAGCCTCCCACCCCTTTAGTTGGGACGATTGAACTTTCAACATGTACTGAAGCAAATTTAATAGGGTGTATAAATTCATCAACTGATAATGCTCTTGTGATATCTGTTCCATTCTTTCCAGTGCTTTCCTTTAAGAATGTTACAAAACTTTCTTTGAATGATTTCTTAAATGCCTGTGCCAAAATACACGGACGGTTGGTTTCCATATAATGTTTCCATTCTTCCTCTGTGTATAACATAATATTTTCGTCATGATATTCAATTGGTTTTTCCCAATGAATACCTGTAATCAATCCCTCCCATAAATTTTTCCCCTGGCTATAGATTTCTGGCATTTTAGATCCTTTGTCATGGTTCTGTTTCCAACACTCTGACATCTCGTAATATCTGCTTTTTGCATGAAGAATGAGAGGTGTATCTCCAATCAGCTCCATTTTTACAGTTGTTGTTGATAAAGTTTCAATTGTAAATGAATCTTTCTTTGCTTTTGCCATGTTGCTTTCCTCCTAAAACAAATGATTTAATTTATAGTTTTTGTTTGCGCAAACACTCAAACAGATTAGTAACGCTATGCTGTAATGTAATGTTTTATACTGTCATGTTGTGTTCTGTTCTGCGAAACTAATCCGCTTTAATCTTTGTGCAAACTCCAAATGTACTTAGCAAGCAGTAGAATATGCTATATTTTACTGTCGTATGCTGTTCTCTATTATGCGAAGATATAATTTTCTTAGCAGTTTTCTACTGCCAACTAAATACACTTGGTGGCTTATCTGCTCGGTAGGTAACATGAAGTGTCATGTTCTTTGATGTATTATAATTTCATATCCTTTACTATTTTGTTCTTTGGCATCTCATGCCACCTACCCAGAAGATAATTTTTATTTGGATGAGCCGCTTTGCAGACGATATAAAAGTCATATGTTGTGTTCTTTGTTGTGCTGTTCTGTCTTACACTGTTCTGACGATTTATACCGCCTACAAAACAGCCCATCCGTTAAGTGCTGTGTGTATTATTCTGTGCTATTATTTCCTGTTGTAAGAATTTTTGCCCTATAGTAAGTGTTCACAACACTTATTACTCTGCACAAGGGAAAGAGGTACTGTACTATACTGAATTGTTTTATTTTGTTGTGTTGTGAGTTATCCTGTCTTTCTGCTTATGCAGACTGATAAATGCTGTGGTTTCCTACGCTCATAAACCTGTAAAAGTACGCTTTTGTGTGATTTGCTATGTTATAATGTTCTATAATGTTTTGTTCTATTCTACCTTTACAGGCATATCAACGTAGGAATTTCGCCGCTACTGCACTCATAAACCTACAAGAATGAGGTGTAATATGTATTTTGCTGTTTTGTTTTGTGATGCTCTGTTCTGTCGTTTAATTTATTATCGTCCTACTCTCGCAGGCATATCAGCACAGTAGCGGCATTTATGTTTAACTAATCAGTTCCCAAACTTCTTCGTATTCGGAAATATTCTGGTATTTCTGCTTCACTGACAGAAGTTCGTTTCGGCAACGCTCTAAAAGTGCTTCGTATTCATCTGGCTGTTTCAAAATAAGCTGTGTTGGCTTGTATCCGCTTTTACCATCTGTCTTGTAAAACACTCGAATTGCTGTCGGCTTTGGCTTGTTATCAATATCCTGTTCCACGATTTTTAATTGACAAACAATCTGTCTGGCTTCGTGGATTCTGTATTTTTCAGCTGCTATGGAATCATCCCATGTGAAGCACTTATGTAATTCTGTGCTTTCATCCCTTGCTTTCTCAAGAATCTGTTGTGGTGTAGCTGATTCCATCTGATCGCAAATTTCCATGATTTCAGACGCACATTTTGTAGCATCTGCCTTGAAAAAATGTTTTCCCCATGTTGCTGTTAGCATTTTCCCCTCCTGTTTTTCAGATTACTTTCAAATCCCCATCTGTCACTCTTAGCACAATCATCTGCCTGTCTAACATAGGTATCCTGCTTTTGTCAATGCTCTCAGAATCATCAATCCAAAGCGGAAGATTCAGCCCATTCATTTCCTGTAATCCATTTAGTAAATCAACCTCGCAAAGAATTTTGTCGGAATGATTCAATCCGCTGTTGTAGTCGATTCCATTACAGATCATCTTGCAAGTCTCCACTGGGTTCCCCTCAATCGTGTAATCAAGGAAGCTGAACTGAAAATGATGGAAAAATGGATTGATTTTCTCTGCCAGTGCCTTATTCTTCTGGATTGAGAAGTTAAGAACGGTATCAATGTTCTTTTCAATATCAGCTTGTACCTGTCCAAGGCTTTTCAGTTCCTCATTCAGTTCGGCTACTCGCTTTTCTTTCTCTGTGACTGCTGCCTGTGCAATCTTAATGTCTGCATCCACATTGGAAATCTGTTTCATAACATTGCTGATCTGCATTCTCAATTCCTGTTTCTTTCCAGAAACATCATCAAATGATTTCAGTTTCTCTTCAAGATCTGCAATTCTCGCTGTAACCGCAAGATATTCTTCGTCATTTGACATATCTACAGATTCTGGAAGCTCCGTAAATTTGGACTGTTCTTCCTCAATCTGCTTAGTGAGTTCAGAAACTTCATCCTGTGCCACGCTAATTTCCGACTGCAATTTGTTGATTTCCTCGTTGGTTTTCTTTAATTTTGCAGCGGAAGTATTTCCAAGGTCGCAGACATATTTAAGCTTTTCCTGCTTCTCCGATTCAAAGGATTCTTTTACTTTCAACTGTGATTCAATTCTAGCCTTCTTCTTTTCTTCAAAGGAGGCTTTCAATTCGGCAACCTGTTCTTCTGGCAGTTCCTGTCCGCAAGTGGGGCAAATGGTATCAGAATCATTGAATGTTTCGGCTTCAATAGATTTCAGTTCAGAATCATCCCATTCCATTTCCTTGATTCTTGGATAGTCCTGTCTGGCTCTATCCAAGTCAGCTTTTGCCTGTTGTGCTTCCCTTATGTGGTTGTCCAGTTCCATTCCAATAATACGAATACTTGATTCCTTTTCTGATTTTTTTAACCTAAGTTCGGAAACTGTATCAGAAATGAATTTTTGTCTGGCTCTTAACCATTCATTCGCCTTGCTAACAAGTCCATCCCTGGAAGATTTCAGTCCTCGGATTTCATATGAAAAACTGTCATAGCCTTTTGATGAATCTTCAAGAATCTGTTCCTGTTCTTCCAGTTTGGAAAGCTCCGCATTAAGCTCCTGTTTTTTGGATTCTAGGGAGGGAGTATCTTCTGCTTCAACGCTTCGATTGGTTTCATATGCAATCTCCGTGTTTTTGGCATCCACCTTTTTCTTCTGTGCATTCAGTTCCTTTCGGAGCTTCTTCAAGGTATCCTCTACGGAATGCCCTTTTGTGATTTCTTCCACATGAGCGTACTGTGGATTCTCTTCCATAAACTGAGCAATATCGAAACCAGACATCTTTTCCAGTACCTTTCTGGATTCCGCTGTTGACTTCTGCAATGCGTTCAGAAATGGTTTTGGATTACTGCACATCAGAAGCGTTGAAGGTTCTGCTATTGACTGAATGAACTCGGTATAATCCTTTGATTTAGCCGGGAATCCGTCAATTTCATAAGAAGTTTCATTTCCATCGAACGCCTCTTCGGACTGTCCTCTCGGTTTTCTCCACTTCTGTTTTGTGATTTTGCGGATTACTTTTTCTTTTCCATCAATCGAAAGCGTAAGCTCTCTTACAACATCAACCTTTGGCACTTCCACACCATTTTCTTTTCTACGAATAGAAGTAGGTTCTGTACCATTTGCCATCTTTCCTGTCAGAACGTCCAAATATGCGTCCTGTAATGTGGATTTTCCTTCTCTGTTTCTGCCAGAAATCTCTGTTCTCGGAAACAAATCTACAGACTTACTCGGAAACTTCTTGTAATTCTCCAGCAAAATTTTTTTCACTTCCACTTTCATGCTCGATTATCCTCCCTATTGATACCTCATATGCAGTTCTAAGCTCTACTTCATCACCAGATAATTTTTTCTGATAAATCCGGCTCTGGATTCTTCCGATTATGCTTACGTAATCACCGACCTTGAAATTAGCAGCTTCTCTGGCTTCTTTCCACCATGCCACACATGGAATATAATCCGTTCTTCGCAAGTCATATTCATTGCAAGCAATCATCAAATCACATACTTCTTTTCCTCTTGGTGTTCTACGGTACACAGGTGGCTTGCAAAGATAACCTTCCATAATGATTTTGTTTTTACCTTCTGCACTCCCATCACCATCTCCACACCAGATTGTTTCCGCTTTGATTTCAAGAATCAAATGTGACTTTCCATTTTCATGTTTGTTAGAAGAAATGTATCTTCCCTCGATATAAACGTGTCCTCCTATCGGAAAAGCATCTGACAGCCCTTCTCGAACTATAACCGGAAGTAAATCAACCGCCCCGCTAGTTCGTTTTACTTCAATGTAAATTCTTTTGAACTTTTTATCATCTTTAAAAAATACATCTGGCTGAATGTCCATTAACGTACCGTATAATTGAACTTCATTCTTGTTATTCTTCATCCTCCAATTTCTCCATTTCTTTTACGGAAATCTCATATACACTTTCCGTTTCTTCCCCATTAACATAAACATCACGGCTCATTAACCTGCCAGTTACTTTAATGTAATCATTCCTTTTAACGTCTACCGCCAGATCAGCACCTTTTCCCCATAAAGTACAGCGAATAAAGTCTGCTCTTTCCGAATACTCTCTTGGAATTGCTACAAACAGATTTGAAACTTTCCTGTGCGTTACTGGTGTAAGTTTTGCATATGGCTCTTTCGTGCAACTTCTGGCAATAAACTCTACTTCGTTTATATCACCTTCCGGAACCTGTCCATCCAGGATTTCCACTTCATCAGCTGCGATATAATTAACATTGTGGTGCTTATTTGGATTTTTAGAAGTGTCCATGCTTCTGATTACACCTGTTACCACAACTTCTTTTCCGTTATAATTATTGTCTCGTACAATGGAATCTTCTATAACGATTGGGAACATATCTACTGCACCACTTTTGCGAATAACTGTCAGCATGAATTTGTAATAGTATCTTCCGTAATGTTCATGGCTGAATACTATTTCCCCGGCTCTACCGGATAATCTTACTTTATTTAATCTTTGCATTTACTTTTCCTCCATTTCTAATATAATAGGAAGAAACACCATTGAGAATAAGACTGTTGATATAAAGAACACCCCGATAGCATCAAATGATGTAAACATCCATGTGATTGAGAAGATTACTGTAAACATCCCTATTCCTACAAATATTTCTTCTATTGTCTTTACCACCTCTTTCATTTTGTCCTCACTTTCTTCTGGATGTGGTTACTGCAAGAGCAGTTGCCAGAATAGCGATAATTACATTTCTTGCCATCAGCTTTTCTTCCAGATCAGCAATGATTTCACTGGAAAGTGGCTGATTTCCGCCATTTTTTTGCATAAAAAGTCCTCCTGTTATATTTTTGTTTGTCAAATACAGGAGGTTGTGTTATAATAATCCTGTATTTAACTAACTCATTCTTAGTTAGATACCGTCCTGGTTGGTGTTGCCGCACCTTCCAGGGCAACTTAATTCTCTTTTGTTTCTGGCTTTTCATTAAGCCCAAGCATTGCAAGGCAAATCTGCTTTTCGAGAAGCGTTCCTTGCTGGCTATTTGCATACGCTTCAAATGCTTTCAATCTTCCGATTAAAACTGCGTATTCCTCATTTGCGTTCTCTGGTACAAAATCTGTGCTTTTAGTTTCTCCCATTTCTAGTCCTCCTCTTTTGCTCCAAATGTTTTAAGCATTTCTTCCAGAAGCGAAACAATCGGAATAATTGCATCTACCTGTTTGAACTTTTCCTTGATTTCTTTATCAAGTTCTTCCTCGTTCATCAGACCATGCTCGAATGAATGTCTAAGCTGCTCGTTTACTTCTTCCTCTTCTCCACCATCTTTTACGAACATCTCTTTAATTTCATGGGTGATAACTGCGTACTCTGCAAGAATATCAATCCCTTTACCAGAAATATTAACTAAACCGTTTTCAAATTTAATCATTGTTTTTCCTCCCTGTTTTCTTTTATTCTCTCCTTCTGAATGGTATAATGTGTTCAGAAAGGAGGTGTGTTAAAATGTTTCTACAAATAAAAGTTTCTTGTAACTGTCGTTGTAGCTACTACTTGAATGAAGCAATAAGTGCTGATAAAATTTCGTGTCCAAACTGCGGCAAAGAACATCCGTATTCAAAAGAAATTCTTTCAATGCTTCATACCGCAAATGAAATTCAAGATGTATTTGATTCTGACGGTTTTGATATTAAAAGCATTACCACAGAAGTCATTCTTTGACCGGAATATATGAAAGCTCTTCAATAACCAACTTCATAAATTCTAAGAACCCTTTTGCTTCCGTAACGGACAGATGGCATTCGGCAATTTCAGCTTTTACTTTTTTGTAGAGTTCGTCTGCTTCCTGTCCGTTTCTTCTTCTAAATTCTAAATATTTCTGTCCCTCATGGCTTGACAGCTTTTCAGATAAATATTTTTCAACATTCATTGTGTTTCCCTCTCCATAATTTCTAATCATCAATTGATTTCTGAACAGCAGAAGTAATTCCATCAGAAACACATTTTGAAATGCTTTTCCCATCAATATTAATTTCAAAAATACGTTTCTTTTTAGAGGGCTCCGGGATATTATGAATAGCTTGGAGCTCTTTTAATATTTCGACAAGAATCTCTTTTTCTTTCAACTTGCATCATCCTGTCCTAAAAACTTATTCACGAAATATAGCTGTCCTTTCCCACTGACTTTTGTCGTTCGAGTGATTCTTACTGAACCATCTGGGTTCTGAACACTGGATTCTTTGATTTCAAATAACCCCTGTTCGACATATTTCTGTTTTGGCATATTCCGAGAACTTCCAGAGACCATCAGATAACCATTTTCTCTCATCCACTGGAATAATCGTTTCTGCCCTATCTGATATCCATTCTGGCAGATAAGTTTTGCCAAATCCCCAATAAGAATTGATGTGTGACTGGTTGACACTGCATCGGCAAAGATCGTTTTCGGCTTGTCTGCTTCAATTTTTAGTCTTTGCTTTTCGATAATCTTGTCTCTCTCTGCGATTTTCTTCTTTGCTACCAGAATTGCTTTCGCCATCAATTCTTCATCAGAAAGAGTTTCTTGTCCTAAAATGTAACCGCCATGCTTGCGAATGGATGGTAGGACTTCATCTGTCACCCAATCTGTAAAACGTTGTGCTGATTCTTTTCGGCTTTGGAATATTGTTTTGTACAAATTAGCTTCATTGATGTACAGAAGTTTCTGGTTTCCACCTTTTGTAAGGGTATCCATAGTACGGATACCCTTTTCGGATAACCGTTGTTTTACATTTCCAACATTTGTTATCTCCAACGCTCTGCAAACATCAGATAAACAAAACATTGGTTCGTTTTCAACCATTACTGTCCGAATATCTCCGAACTCTGGCGAATTAAAAATCTGTAATTCGTTCATTAGTCTCCTTTCTGTGATATAATCTCCTTTAGGAAGGAGGTGTTAATAATGGATAACTTTCAAATTGCTCACGACTTGGCTGTTGCCAAAGCAGTTAAGGAAGGTTCTGGTTCAAAAGAAATTCTTAAATTGTACCACGCATACAACGATGAATTTCTTACCTTGTTAAGCAAAGAACCTGTCAAAGTTGGAAAAGCAACTGCAACAGAATACCCATCAGCTAAATAATTATCTGGTGTGCTTTATGTAATCTCTTTTACATAGAGCACATCTACTGGGTTAAATTTCAAACAATATTGCTTTCCAGCGTCATCCCATTCCAAACGTATCAGTTGATCTCTAATGTCTGGTTTCACAATATCATCTGGGAACACACACGGAATTTCGATTGTTTCCCCATTTTTAAATTTGATAATTGTCATATTCTCCTTATAATCTCTCCTTTCTCAGTCTTTTTCTCAACTTTTTCTTCTTTGCCATTGTTTTTGTATTTGGCAATTGTCTCGCCAACTCCAAGGAAATATCCTTTGTCAAATTCAGACATATTCGGAACGGCTTTAGCGATTGATTCAATGATTTTTTTTTCTTTTTCTGACATAATTTCACCTCACTTTATGTTGAAAATATTTTTCCTATGTGTTAAAATTATTTCATCCCCTGATAATGGGCAATGAAAGGAGTGGATTGTTATGACCAAACTTTTGGATTTGCCCTGTTCCTTATTGTAGGTCGCAGGCAGAGTGAACTGCGTTACCAAAGTACGTTAAGCAATTTCGTTCAATGAGGTGAACGAAATTCCTACATTCGCCAACTAATGGGCAGCTAAACTTTTTAACTCAATCGCAGAACCAAAACTGCGTAAGTGGCGAAGTGTTTCAAGGAAACATTTTGTGCTGAGAATGTGGCTGAAAGCAAGTACGCAATCAGTCTGCAAAACACATAGGGTAAACAAATTTAGGCAAAAGTCGATAGGACAGCACTCCTGTCGACTTTTTGTTATTCATCTCTGAATAAGTATTCCATGTCATATTCTGGAAAAAGTTCTTTTTTCGCAATTACCACTTCTGGATAAGTAAAAGGCGTTTTCCCTTTTAACTTGTTCTGTATTGTCCTCTCATCGACTTCCAAAACTTTTGCAAAAGCTCTAATTGTGATTCCTTTATCGTCAAGAACTTTTTTCAAGTTATTCAGCACTTTGTTCCCCTCCTCCCTTTTTTGTAGGTCGCCCGGTTTATTTAATCGGCAAAGTGTTTTGTACTTTGTACATTCTTAATATATCACTACGTACAATATCTGTCAAGCATAAATTTTGTACTTTGTACAATTGTTATTGTTGATTTCTTATTCACTATGATGTACAATACTTAATAAGGAGGTGAAGATAATGAAAGACCGTTTAAAACGGATACGAAAAGAATTCCATATAAAGAATCAGCAAGAATTTGCAGATGCGTTAGAACTTCCTCTTTCCAATATATCTAGTTATGAATCTGGAAGAAGAACTCCATCAGATGCAGTAATAAGCCTGATTTGTACAAAATATGGAATAAGAAGAGAATGGCTTCTCACTGGTGAAGAACCAATGAAACAATCTACCACAAGAGACATTCAGATTGAAAAATTTGTGGGCGAAGCCCTGAGTGGTGAATCTGATAATTTCAAGAAAAGATTAATCTCTGTTTTAGCCAACCTCACCGCAGATGAGTGGGAATTGCTTGAGCAAAAAGCAAAAGAACTTGTCGGAATGAATGATGAATAAAAAGAAAAGGGGCAGAAAAAATCTGTCCCTCTTTTTATTTGATTCCAAGAAGCCCTTTTATATGCCAAAATACAAGTGTAAGTTTTCTTTCGTCTAATTTGTCTAATAATTTAATAATTTCTTTCTTGTAATCCACGTAAATCCCTCCCAATATTCCAAACATCTGTTCTTGTTTATTAAATTATATCATGTTTTCATAACCATATAATGGGACGGAATCATCTCCACTCAAGTCCTTTCTGGCAAACTGGTTTCTCCTGATTTTTCTATGAATTATAAGTCTTTTTGTGTAAATATTGTGATTTTTGTTTTTCCAAATCGTAATAATAATAGATAGAAATAAAGGGGCTGGATGCTTGTCAGCGAGGGATTTATAGCGCTCATGGACAACCTGTTTTACCTCTGCTTTTGCAGTTTCGATAGTTTTATTCCTCCCAAAGATAATACTACGATCCGGGCAGAAGTAAACATATTGAATCAAGAGCACATGCACGAATATCAGTATAAACACAATTATGATTTTTTTATGTTTCTCCATGAATCCATCCCCTTTACACTATCATCTTAATGTATTACAATAACATTGTATCAAAAAATATACAATTACACAGGAAATGGCGAAATTAGCACCTCTGGTGGCGAATTTTACATGAAAAGGGATGATTTGAATGCGAATTGCAATATGTGATGATAACGAAATCCAGATTGATATATTTATGCATCGGATTAATAATTTTCTCAAACGAAATGGTGATATAAAAGCATTGATTACTCCGTATGATAAAGGGCAGCCACTTATTGATGATGTGGCAGATGGCGAGTGGTATGATATTGTGGTTTTGGATATCGTTTTGAGAGAAGAAAATGGAATTGAAGTTGCAAAGGAATTGAGATCCAGCGGATATAACGGAAATATTATTTTCTGGACAGCCCATAAAGAGTATGTTTTTGAAGCTCTTGATATACTCCCGGTACACTATATTATAAAAGGATCTGAAAACGGCAGAATGTATACTGCTTTCAATTATGCTCTGGAACATATCAGCAAAAGCACTCTTATGATAAAAGGAAAAGACTTTATTCATCGGGTGGAGTTTCAAAATATAGAATATATTGAGAGCCGAAACAAATACATCATTATCCACTGCACTTGCGGTATAGTTTATACGGAACGATGTAAACTATCCGATATTGAAGAATTACTGGATTCCAGATTTTTGAGGTGTCACCAGAGCTACATAATAAACATGGATGAGGTAAAAGAAATAAACACTTCGTTCCTTATGTTTTCTGGAAATACAGTGCCGATCAGAAGAAAAGATTATGCAAAAATAAGAAACGAATTTGAGGAATATACGACATTTAAATAGCTCCCGGGAAAACCCCGGGAGTATTATTATTTCAGTAATTCATTGACTTTTTTCTGTACTTCTGCGTAATTGTAGCCAGCGGATTCCAGACGGTCTCGTCTATCCTGTCCGTTCCCCCATTCGCCGTTGATTACCTCTTTTGCAACTTGGGCTACACTTTTCTTTGCTGTCATGGAATACACTACTTTTCCGTTCCAATCAAACACAGTATATCCAGCCTTGCAAGCTTTTTTCGCATTTTCCAGTGACTTGTAAGCCCCTATCTGGCTCTTGGAATCCTTCCAGGTCTTGCGGACACGGTAATACTTGTCAACCTTTGCTGTCGGTTTTGTGGTTGATGTTGTTGTGGTTTCGCTAGAAATAAGCTTCTTGAATCTATCCCAGTCACCTTTTCCGCGGATAACGGATGGACAATTCTTAGCGCACACATCGTAATGCTGCACTACTCGGCTTGCTGGGATTCCGTATTTCTTCATAAGCTGCTTACACACATCAACGGTATTATGGAATGCTTTTTCGTAGTTATATCCGGCATTCATACACATTTCAATTCCAATAGAGTTGTGATTGTTTACAGTTCCAAAAAGCTTACCGCCGTAATTTACCCCAACATGCCATGCTCCGCGATTATACGGCAAGGCTTGATATGCTGACTTATCATCAACGAATACGTGGGCTGAATAGCCTTTAAAATTGCCGTTATGCTGTGCAGTGGCGTGTGCCTTAGCGTCTGCTGTCTTGGCTGTATTATCTGTATTATGAATAACAATATACAGAGGTGTTTGTCCTGCGTAACTGTTGTTGTTGCTGATTAATGAGGTATTGATATTCATGTATGTTCTCCTTTCATTATTGAGGTTAAAAAGTGCATAATAAAAAGCACCCCAAATGGAATGCTCTTTAGCACAAACTCTTTATCCTATATATTTACGGTGATTATACTTCACATCTTCATCTTTTACTTTTGCGTATATCATAGTGGTATTTACACTAACATGGCCAAGCATTCTCTGGACATCAGTAACAGGAATTGATTTTTGAATCATATCTGTGGCAACTGTATGTCTAAACAAATGTGGAAATAACTCTCTTCCAATATCAGATCGTTTCCCGAGATTCCTTATAACTCTCTCGATAGCTTCTTTCTTTAAAGAATTGTGTGGCTTTCTTTCCGATACGAAAAGATATTCGGATTTATCATCTCTGCTATTGAGATATTCGGAAAGATACAAGGCGCACTTTGCTGTAATGTATGATTTCCTGTGCTTACTTCCTTTTCCAAATAACCATACTTCTCCTTTTTCAAAGTCCACATCAGAAATCTTAATTGTGCAAGTTTCCGTAACCCTGGCACCAGTGCTGTACAAAAATTCTACCAAAGCCTTTTCTCGAACATTTTTACATGCCATTCGGACTTTTTCCAATTCAATAGCTGTAAGTCCTTCTCGTTCTTTTCTCTCATACTTAATAACTTTTATTGCTCTGCAAGGATTCTTCCCGATATACCCCTCATTTGCAGCCCACTCGAAAAAAGCATGAAGCGCTGACCTGCGACTATCCAATGTACGATTGCTTATATTCCGTTCCTTCTGTGTGTAATACAAATATGCTCGAATATCATTTGAAGTAATATCAGAAATATCTTTATCCATTCGAGAAAAGAAATCATCCAGATACATTTGATATAATTCAATTGTTTTGTTACTTAGTCCCTCAATTTTTCGACTTACAAGGTAAATCTTAAAACATTCTGGCAAATATCCCTTGTATTTGCCAATGGCTGTTTCCCTACGCTCAATATCATAGTCCTGTACGTGAAGAAACAATTCATTCTGGACAAGTTTTAAGACTTCATCAGACACTTTTCCGTAAAGTTTGGCGGTGAATTCATTTGAAAATTGTTCTCTCATCATAAAAATCCCTCCTTTTGGGTTCACAAAGGGAGAGTACTGTGCTATAATAATACTGTACCCTTTGTGGTGCTTGGAGCTGAGTTTTTTGATTGGTAGTCGGGAACTCAGCTCCCTTTTTTGTCGTTCCGATTTTGATATGCTGATTATAGCATATTCATTTTATGTTTGGTAGTGTTTTGTTATTTTTTTCTTACTTCTCCAATAAACTCTATAGTGAGACAAAGATTGAAAAAATAGGATATACCGGAGAAACAAACTTCTATCAAGTAGATTTATCTGCATTAAGTTTTGGCGTCTATGAGTTTTTCGCCTCAACCGGTCAATACTGTTTACTTGGAAATTATGTTGATTATTGGTCAATAATTAGTAGCACTAATGATGAGTTCAAACTTATTGATAAAAATACATTGCAAATATACTCTGGTTCATGGTATTCCGATGTGTACAGAAGAAAAATTTTATAATTTTTAACTGTAACTTTTAAATACAACCGGAACTTGGGAGAATGGAATTTAAATTAAAGCCATTTTTATCTTAGCTCACTGTCATAATATTTTTACCCATTTACCATTAGAATACTGCGCTGCCGCTAATTTTTTCGAAGCGTTTTCCACCCCAATGAAATTTATATTGTTTTGCCCAGCGAGTACAATCCCCCAAGCCCAGCCGCTGTACAATCCGCCAATTGTTCCCCATACAGGAAGTAAATTACAACCATCGCCAGCGCTTACGCTATTAAGTATAGTGCTGACACTAGCTTCATCACTAAGAATTAAGACTTTTTTCGGCACCTTATCACCATTTAGTGCATTTATTGCCCCGATGATTGTCTTGTTATTAGTCTCTAATTTCGAGATAACAGCCGTTGCCATTTTATCAACTACATAATCCCAAAACTTGCTCATTAATCCGCGCTTATTCGCTCTCGCAGTTGCGTCATACAGCATTACTTCGTCATTATCCGCTAACGTATTTTTTGATGTGTATTCAGTCCATTTCGGCATGTTGCTGTCCTCCTTTAATTCAACTGATTTTTATTGATATAGTCTTCAATTGCCTTAATGTTTGCCGAAAGCCCATCGTCAAAAATGAGAAAATTTCCTTTCTCGTTCTGGCTCAAAACCTTTCCACTTTCGGTATCAATCGTTGAGTAGGTAAAGGCGATTCTATCGCCCTCTCCTGTTGACAGTTTCATAAATGATGTAAGCTTTTTAATCACGCTCATAATAATTCTCCTTCCATTTCTTGAATTAGTTTTTCTCTTTCCGAGAACATTTCATTCTCAATGTCGTTCAATCTAAAATTAACTTCCCTATCTTCTTTTCCGGCATTAAAGCGTATAAATTCTTTATTTTTCTGCTTTGCTTTCAGCTCCCACGCAAAATGCAAGCCTGGTGTTCCTTTTACCTTGAAATAAGTATTTGTCTTTTCAGCTATCCATGTTTGTCCCTCTCCTTCATTCTGTAAGAACACATAATACTCGATTCCTGTGTCGGTCGATTCCTGAAATATATCATCAATCATAATGATTGCGATTCCGTCATCTCCGATTACGCCACCGCCAAAATCTCCCAGAGTTGGAGTTGGAGTCTCGTAGCAGTAAAATAGCTGTTCTCCATAGTTTTCAGTGTCAGCTATTATGGATTTTGTTCCAGAAACCTTAAAATCGCCAAAAATACTAACATCTGAATTGAATTGTGTTCTTCCCATATAATGTTTTGAACCGTCTGTAAAGCCACTTTCTGTTGTTGTATTATGTGGTGTTAAATTTAATGAGTTAGCGTAAGAGGATGCAATACCACTTGCGCTGTATTTAATAAATTGTCCTTGTGCATCCATAGCAAGCATTGATGGAGCGTTATATTCATTTCCTACGGAAATCTGTAGGGTTCCATTTTTTTTATTATAAATTCTGTTGTTTTGAATCGTAAATCCGCCTATAGTGGCTCCAATTGCCGCAAGCTCATTCAAGGACATTTTTTCAGCCGTGACCGCCTTAGCATCTAATTTTTCTGTGGTAATAGAACCAGCTGCTAGAGCATTAGCGGCTATGCTCAACGCTTTAATAAATTGTCCATTTACATAAATGTTTCCGTTTTCGTCTAAATAAATTCCCTGTGCCTTGCCACCATTGGTAAGCTTGCTGAAAATATCGACTTGTGTCTGTCCATCGACAGCTGATTTTGCTGAGCTATTAGCAATCTCATCGACCGTCTTTCCTTGTAGCGAAAAAGTCTTTGGAGCTAGAATAACATTTCCGTTGCTGTCGATTTCTAAAGTCACATTATTGTCGTCATCAATAACTTTCAGTCCTCGACCATTGATTCTCTCACCAGCAAGCAGTCCAGCCAGAATATATTTTGCATTAATGTATACTTTTCCATCTTTGATATAGATTCCCTGTTCAGTGCCGCCTTTTGTGAGTTTATTGAACACTTCATCCTGTCCAAGACTGGTATCATACTTATCAATTGCATTTTTAATATCGTCTTTGTCTGCATACTTGAAATCAATCCAATCGGATGCGTCAAACGCTCCGCCAACACGATTTACAGTGGATGTTTTGAGGGAAGCCTTTCCTTCACTATTGGTTGTCACCCACAAGTCACCTTCGTAATATGGCGGTTTTGGCTGAACCATATAGACAGATGACTTCCCATCTATCTTGTCTAACAGCTCATTTGGTATGGATTGTGGTTGCCAAATACCGGATTTGTAAATCCATTGAGTGTTATCAGAAGTATTGTGCCAAAGGTCACCTTCATGCTCTGCTTTCTCTGATTCCCATACCAAGATAATTTCATTCCCGGATTCATCCAGAATCTTGTTTCCGTCAATATCGCACCATGGTTGTTCCTCTGTTTTTGTCCATTTAAGAGAAGGGTCGTTTGGCTGATACCAAGTTTCAATTTTTCCATCAATCTGTGTTTTTAAAGAATTAAGAGAATCTTTAAAAACGCCATTGATAAATAAATCTAAAGAACTATCATCTGTGTATTTTGAAGCCTTTTCCCAATCTGAAGCAGAATAAGAACCGCTTGCTCTGGCAACTTTACATCTCATCAAATCACCATTAGAGCCTTGTGTCCATAAGTCTCCAATGTCATAAGGTGGCTCTGGCTGAACTACGAATACTCTGCGCTTATGATTTGCCGTATCTTGCGCTTTTTCTGCGGCGGCAAGTGCTAACGTGATATCGGTATCTTGTACCAATTGCCATTTCCAAGTTGCCCCATCTTGCATAAAACGGTACGCATATCCCCTGGATTTCCAGTAAAATAGGTCGCCCTCATGTTTCTTTCGTTCTTCGTTGGTAGTCCACTCGGAAGCCGGGATATTCTGCAAGGTCGGTTCATAGTCATAAAAAAAAGTCTCAATCTGTCCGTCGATTTGAGACTGCAAATTATTGATATCAGTTGTGTATGTATTGCTTATAAAATTATTTACTTCTGTTTCTGCTTTTTCCTTTGCAATCGCATTAACATCTTTTCCCTTGACTTGTACGGAATCCGCATTAATAACAACCCTTCCTGTTGTTACATCAACCAGGAAAGTTATGTTTCCATCTTTATCAATAGCCTTAATGGTTCCCGTATTAATCCAATCTGCATTAACACCTGTAGCCGTAAGGATTCTGGCAATCACATCACCATCAACTGTCATGCCACCATTCCAATGTTGCCCACCATCTGTAGAAACAGCCCATGCTTCCGCAGTCATTTTCCATATAATATCAGAATCGGACAACTGTGGCTTATTATGAAGATAATAGATTTTGCTTCCGTCCGGCTGTGTTTCTACTGTCGTGTATGTTCCAGAAGATTCCGCAAGGCGTTGTGATAATTCTTCCAGTGCCTTTTCTCTGGCGGTACGTTCATCTTTTAAGTTCTTTTTGTTTTCAGCTTGCATCTGTTGGTTAAGTGTATACTGTTTCTGCTTATTCCTAGATACACTCTTAGCACTGCATTCAAGTTGCTCAAATGCGCCTGGATTCAAAGTAACAGAAGTTAGGAAGCTCTTATACTGTTTCCCATTTCTATCAGAAATTGCAATGCTGTCACCAGCTTCCCATGCTATATTAGTCAATGCGCCTGTGGTAAACGGTCTGAATTTCAGTCCCACGCACCTGTCTGCGATAATCTGGCATATTTTCTCACCAGAGCCTTCTTGAATCAACTTATTATCACTGATTTCGATAACATAGCCAGATTTCCCCGACTGATATGTTTTCGCTTCATTTTGAGAAGAATTTTCAACGTATTCTGTAACTTTTACACCTGTTATTTCAATATCGTACAGCCATGGTGTAAATCCATTTGTATCAATCGCAGAAATTCCGGTTTGCATAGTCGTAATAATCTGCGCGCCAGTGGTATCTAAGATATCTTTCCCTTCAATATCTTTCCATGGGACTTCTTCCTCATTATAAAAATCGTCCGGCACTTCATTTTTATACCAGTCAAGGCATAATCTGCCGTATGCATCTGTTTTCGCCCACTGGCAGCCCATCTGTGCTACCCATGCAATTACCTGTCGAAAAGTAATACTGCTATCATCTGGTCGATTCTGGATTACAAAATCATCGTTATCAAATCTTGTAGATTGCAGTGTTACTCCGCAGACTTTACAAGCGTCTTGAATAATTTGCAATCTTGTTGCCGGATAAGTTAGTTTACTTTCTGAATAATCACGATCAAATAATCGCATTGAATCTTCGCAAGTTAGGCTGATAATTGCAGTGCTTTGATATGGCGCATCTGTTACTTTCATGGTGCAGATACGGATTTTTTCAATACCAGTAGATAATTCAAGTCCGATATAGCAAACAACCCTTGCTCCGTCCCAGATGTAATCTGTGTACTTGCCAGAAAAGTTGTTGATCTGCAATGTCAGCTTATTTACGATAGCTGCGCCGATATCAAAAGAACCACTTTGCGATACTGCATCCTCAAATTTGAAGCCATTAGACCATAAGTCTTTGTCGGTAATGGATAATGTGCTTCCGTCCGTAAAGGTAAAATCTGCATATTTCAGATAGTTACGGTTCCCACTATTCTGTTGTTCTTTAAATTCCGTTGATAAATTTCGCATATCTTACCTCTCGATAAAGTCAAAACTAAGTCCTTCCATGCGCTCATTTCCAATCCACCAGCACTTAAAGGGTGATTCCCTGTCCCCAACATAAAATGTTCTGGTTTCGTGCTTATTTGCGGATAACAGGTCTGGATATGTGACCTGTATGTACTCTGGGTTTACCGCCTGTATAATCTTGCAAGCAGTGTCCCAATCTGGGCCATTCCAGCCAACAGACAGCTTTCGTTTCTGTCCAACTCTGTTTTTGTGCATGGTCGTATCGTCTGTTCTGCCGGATTCTGATGCCGATATATCCTGTAATCCCCATGTAAAAGAAGAAGGACAGGGCATTGCTACCCCATCCACTTTTAAAAATGCTTCTGCCATATGCTAACCCTCATGCAATCATTTTTGTTGCTTCTCTTTGAACAAATTCTTTGATTTGCTGATATCCCCACCCACAGTTAATAAGACTGCTTACAAGCATTTCCATACTCTGAACTTTCGCCAAGTCATCACCTGTGAAGAAATCTCTAAGATTCTCTTTTGCTTTTACGCCATAATCACTTTCAAGCTCTTTTGCTGTCTTTCCGAATAAATTGCGATAAATCAGATTTGTATAATTTGGATAAGCAAATCTTTTATTTGGACTTTCCGTTATTTTCATCTTAATTGTATCTGTTAGGATATGCCGAATAACAACACCCTTGTCACGTTCAATTTGCCATTGCTGGCGTTCTGTATATAAGCGTTTTAACTCGCTTTCCATCTGGTTGAAGGCTTCAATATACTTAATTTTCCATTTTAAGGCTTTTTCGCCAGTAAAGCCCATTACAAGCAAGGAAAAACCGTTTCTATCCATTTCGTACATTGGATATTCTTTTCCACGATTCTTATATGTTGTGAGTTGAAAAAATTTGGCGGCTGAATTATCAGCCACGAGATTTTCAATTGATTGTAGAACATTCTTATGTTCTTTCTCAAAAACCTCTGCAACTTTCAGACTTGTTGTAATAAGTTTCTCTTCGTATCTTTTTCCAACGATTTCTACCAGCATAAATTCATATCTCCTTTATGATTTATTTTTTGGCAACAAAAAAGCGCCTACCCCGAAAGGTAAACGCTTTAAAATTTGCTTATTATGATTTTATATTATAGCATAGGTGGTTGGTATCATTCAGTATATTTTGGTATCATTCATGGTCTTCATATTCAACCATTGTCTTAACCACGCCGTAAAGCATATTGATATTTTTCTCTTTTGTGATTTTTTCAATCAGTTCTAAAATCTCTTCCTTACGTGTCATTCCACAATTCCTCCCAACACTCTAATCAATTTCTGTTTGCGGTTATACTTCAAAATCTCGGAAATCTGCCCCATCATATCATCCATCGTCATGTTGCTCTTCATGCTGTTGCAACGCTTACACGCAAGTTGCAGATTCTTAATATCATTGGTGCCGCCCCGAGACAACGGAGTAATGTGGTCGATTGTCATTTTCTTGAACTTGACAGGCTTACCGCATATCGCACATTTTCCGTTGCACTTGGCGTACACGCTCTTCTTCTGAAAGTCATTGAACTGGATTCTGTTTGCCATACGATCACGCTTTCTGCTCTACCTGGGTTACTCGCTTGTCTACTACGATAACTGCCTGTAATTCTTTGGAGATTCCAGAAAGAGCTGGATAATCATAGGTTCCTGTCTTTCTGATAGATGGCAATACTTCTTTTGTAACCCACGACTTAAATTTCTTTGCAGATTCTAGCTTGCTTCCGAAAATAAGAGCGTAAAGACCAGACTCGTTAATAAAGATGGTTTCCTGTATTCTTCCAAGAGAATCGGTGAGTCCCTGTTTTAGGGAATCATCTTCTTCAACGTGACTTGCAATAGCACCTAATGGTTTTGCGTACCCCAAAGATAAAGCCACATCTTTTCCAACAAACCAAGGTTCTCCGTCAATCATAGTTGTTCTGATATTTCCAAATTCTGGATTATTAAAAATCTGTAACTCATTCATATAAAAAATCTCCTTTCGGTGTTTACAATTACACCGAAGGGAGATATAATAACAATATCAACCACTTCGGTGTGTTGAGTGCTTAAAGGGTTCCGACTTTTCCAGGGTGCGGGAATCCTTTTTTATTTGTTTGCTTTTAACATATTCTTGATTTCGATAATTTCCTGTAAGATTTTATCCTCTTTGTCTGCACGAATATCTCCATCAATTAATCTGCGAATATAATCGTTTTTACTCACCCCCATTTCTTTTGCTTTCTCACTGACAAAATCAAGCTGTTCTTCTGTCAGTCTTAACGTAAATGTTTTAATACTCATTAGTAGCATTTCTCCTTTCTTGAAGTCATATTGACTTCTTGCTTATAATATACCATGAAGTCATTTAGAAGTCAATATCATTTTCTGTTTTTTTAAAATCTTTGCTATTAAAAATAATAGCAGAAATTTATTGACATTTCACTAAAAATTCTATAATATAATAATGCAATCAAAAACAATAGCATTATGAAAGGAGAGAAAGTATGCTAGTAAGAAATAAAAAACAAGTGCAAAAATCTTTTAGAATTGACGAAGATGTTGAAAGAGATTTAGGGCTACTGTCACAGATCACAGGAAGAAGTCAAAATGAATTGGCGAATGTTGCGCTTGAAGAACTGCTGCAAGATAACAGTATTCATTTTCTAAATATTGCAATATTGGAGCATTATGAAAGTGAAGTTGAAAATGCGGATGAAATAGCACCTTTTATATTGGGAGGACTAGAAGTTCAGTTTGCCCCTGTTGACGGAACAAGTGAAATTGAAATTACAAGCATTGTTAGGGACGGAGAAAAAGAACTGGATAAGTATACAAAGAGAATAGATGAATGCAACGGTAATGAACTTGAAAATTATCTTATGTCTTTAAGTATGTATATAGATGTAAAGGCAGAAGATACTGTACAGTATTTGAAAGATAGAACGGATTATAGAGATTATGTAAAAGTAAGAAACAAATAAAAATAAGAGATTCCGTACCGACCAAAGTTAAGAATCTCTTAAATAATTCTGCCACCAAATAGGAGGCTATATAAAGTATAGCACTATATGCCTCCTATTTGCAAATGAAAATTAAAATTTTACAGGAGGATTTTTTTATATGAATGAGTTGCAAAAAGTAGAATACAATGGGATTATTGTTCTTACAACACAGCAGATTGCAGAAGCGTATGGAACCGACGCAAAAGTGTTGTCGAAAAATTTTGAAAGAAATAAAGATAGATTCATTGAAAGAAAACACTATATTAAGTTGTCTGGAGATGAATTGAAAGAGTTTAAAGCTAATCGTCAAAATGACGAGAACCTTAAATTTGCTCCTGTTCTCTACCTATGGACACAGAAAGGCGCATTTCTTCATGCAAAATCATTAAACACTGATAAGGCATGGGAAGTGTATGACATTCTTGTAGATAATTATTTTGAGAAGAAAAAAGAAGAAATTAATGTAAATCAGCTGTCCCCCGAACTGCAAATGTTCAACCAGATTTTCCAACAAGTAGCTAAGACTGAACTGGAACAGAAGAAACTTGCGGAGCGTGCCGACCAACAAGAGAAGAACATGAAAACCATCATTGATACCTTTAAGGGAACGGATTCTGATGTTGGAACAGAGAAATGGGTAAACAGATGCATTTCCAAGATTGCCGAGAGTGATGATTTTTCTTACTCATTCGGAAATAAATATGCCGCCGCCAGAAACGAAAGCTACCGAAGATTATCGGACAGAGCCAGCTGCCGATTAGATCAGAAACTTAGAAATGCGATTTCCAGAGCTGAGGAAAGAGGTTGCACAAAAGAGCTGATTAATCAGATTAGTAAACTGTCCGTAATTATGCAAGATAAGCGACTGAAAGAAATTTACATTGGTGTGATTAAAGAAATGATGATTGCATATAGAGTAGAAATCGCATGATTGCCGTATAGCCAAGAAGTCTTGGCTCTATTTTTATAACAGCAAAAAGGCTAGGGATTTCTCCCTAGCCCTAATCTTATCAGTTAATGTATTCAACATCTATACTTGGCAATGTAACTTGTTTCCCAAGAAGTGTTGTAGAATTTAATGTTCCGCTACAAGTTCCGTATACGGTTACCCAATCTCCTTCTAGGTAATGTGTTTCGCCATCCTCATAGCTATATGAACAATCCCATTTATTACCGTTTCCGTCAACAATATACAACGTATATCCACCGAATATTCCTTCTAATGACTGATCTATTGTTCCAGAGACAACACAATGTTTTTTATCGTAACTGTCTGGATTTCTCAATATATCATTATAATCTAACGTCTGGCAAAGTGCCTTGTATTCGTCCTCTGAAACTTCTTTTGAATTAGCAACTTCTTCTGTCACTACAAAATACTGTGATAAACTATCATCTGAAGCATCCTTTTTATAGCTTTTAGCTTCATCACCTTTTGCAAATACCATACAATTCTCTAAATTTATGGAATCTCCCATAAATCCCCATGAATCTACATTTGATACTGTTCCAAGAATAGCAACCACATCATCATCTTTAAGACCGCTTTCATATTTTGCATACAATTTACTATCAGATACATTAAAATTACTCATCATGTATTTATCACCAATAGTAACTTGCACCTTATTGTCTTTAATCTCACTTATTGTTGCTACAGTATAAATTTTAGCTCCGCTCATATTGACTGCATATTTATATAAATCGCTGTCAGTGATATAAGAATATTCACCAGAATTAAATGTTTGTAATTCATCATCAAAAGTAATTGGAGCCACATTCTGTTTTTTCTCTTCTACTGTAGGAGTTGCTTTTCTTTCGTAACTACTGGATTTTTCCGTCTGCGTTTTGGATGTATCTGCTGTTTTCTCTGTTTTAGATGAATACCAGCCAATTAGAATAAACACAAGGCAGATAAAACCAAAATAGTTTGCGCATCCCCCTTTTTTCTTTTTCTTGGTAGCTGTCGGCTGTGGCGTGTACTGTGGTTCTGGTGCAGAATATGTTTTAGGTTTTTCGATATTCTCAATAGTTGTTCTGGTCTTGTTTGCTTCGCCCCTGTCGCAATTATCCATTACACTCTTTTCAAGCATATACCATTCAACAACATATTGTTTTTTGAAGTACCGCTCCGCAATCTCTGTTGTAAATTCTTTTGCCTGTTCATATGCGGAAGAGCCTGTTGATAAGCAAATTTTGAAAGGCTTTGCGTATTTCGGAATTGAAAAAGCAACTTTCAACTGTACTCTCCCTAAATCGTCTGGTTCTTCTTTATCATAATTCAATACAAAATCCATAGGATTTGCTTCAAGTAACAAATTTCCTTTGTAGTAAACCTCAATATTCGCTTTTGAAGCCTTGATTCTCATGGAATCTAACATCTCAATGTCGTATTCCTTTTGCTTCTGTGGCGGTTCATGTGTTACATTTCCCTGTGTTATCGGGAATCCACAGTTCGGGCAACTTGCCGCTTTATCACTTATTTCCTTGCCGCATTCTGGACATTTAATCAGTGCCATAAATATCCCCCTCCTTAGTATGATACCCATATTGTACCACCTTTGGGCGTATTCTGGAAGCACTATTTCGCTTTTCTATCAATTTCCGCAGTTACGGCAAACAAAAGAGCTTCGGCAAATTTTGCTCCGACCGAATCGGAGTATTTATCGTGAATCCGGCTTGCTTCCATGGTGAGATTTTCCCACTGCGGAATATCGTCCTTTGAGATAAAAGCGTACTTCTTGTGAAGATTCCATATATCTTGCCAGATGGAAAAGTAAGTCTGCTTGAAATCCATTATACGTACAACACTCCATGATATTTCTCGAGCCTATATTTCTGTTTCACATTTGGATATTTTTCACGATCTACCTCACTGTAAAACATATTTTTCGGTCTGGCGTATAATTGCTTACTGCCATACAGGGCTTTGTATATCACTAGGTCTTCTCCTGTTTCCGTATGCCTAGCAAAACCGACAATCTCATACAGGTATTCATTGTCACGCGGATTCTCGATAGTTTCTCGCTTAAAGTGCTGTACAATATCCCCTGGCTTAAATAATTGTCTGTTCATTTTCATTGTTACCTTTCTCCACAATTAATTAATTTCTTTGCTCAAATTTCAATTTTCTTTGCTTGTGCCTATATTTTATCGGGTGAGAGGTTTTGAAACGGATTTGGTTATTTTATCGCAGTAATTCTTTGTCAATAATCTGGAAATTCGCCCTGTGGATATAAAGAGCTTTTCCGTCAATCATTAACTTTGTCATTTTAGGTAGATCATCCGGTATTTTCCAGAACACCTCGTCACCAGAATATGCGGCTATTGGCTGTCCAAGTTGGGATTTGATTACTACAACCCTGGATTTCCCGAAATAATTTTTATAATAATTCACAATCCCGGCTATGTATGTGTTCTCTGAAATCTTCCCGGTTGAATGGCTAATTATATTCTCCTGTGTAAAATCAACCTCTGGCTTCAATCCTTTTTGCTCAAAAATACAAGTATCACCACAGCTTTCAATTTCTTTACCGTCAATCAGAATTGTAATAACGGAAGATACGTCATAGCTTGTTGTTTCGTTACCCTCACTATCGTAGCCCTTGGATTTGGTTTTATTCCCGGCAATGTTGATCTTGTCCCCAGTAGTAGTCATAACCTTTTGACCGTAGTTGTCGTATGTATAGATTGTGTAGCTGTTACCGGAAAGATTTCCTTTCACGTCATTCATGTAATCGTCATTCGCTGCACAGCCTGTTAGCCATGTGATAATGCAAATACAGATAATGGTTGCCAGTAGTGCTTTGATTCTTTTCATGGTTTTTGTCCTCCCTCATATGTCTCATAATCAATCGTTCCCAGATCACCATACACATCTGGATAATAAATTCCAACCCAGAAGTTATCCTCCATTGCTTTGTAGTAAGTTACTTTTACATTCCATCTCTGTACCTCGTCAATAATTTCTTTGTTGAGAAGTCCGAATTGATCTCGGCAAGCTTCATTTTCCAGTTTATAAGTCAATGCTTTGTATTTCTCGGCATTTGCCTGTCTGGTGGCGGTAATATTAGTTTGAGTGATAAGTAAAATCAATCCAAATACCAGGAACCATATTGCACTGATGAAGGAAATTACCACGCCAAAAGACAATATAAATCCACTCACATTTGAATACTCATATTTGTAGCTTAAAGATTCGCCTATTCTATTTGCAATCAGCATAACAACGCCGACTGTAAAAATGATTATTGATAGCCAAAATATTATAGTGTGTCCTCCCTGTCCCATTCTGTGTCAGATTTATCTGACATAATAATATCGTTAGATATTATTCAAAATATAATTCTTTCTCTTTTTCTTAATCTAAATCTATATCTAAATCTATATCTAAATCTATATCTAAATCTAAACCTTTATCTAAACCTTAATCTGAGTGCGTCTACTATGCGTCTTTTGTGCGTCTAAAAAAATAAGAACTCTAAATTCGTCATTTTTATATTATATTTCACCAAAATTCAACTTGTAAAAATACATATTTTCTCTGTTATGCTGATTTTTACAGATTTTTGTGTCGAAATAAAATTCTTATTTATTTCTTATTTAACGCTTATTTTTTCTTATTTGATGCAAAATAAAAAATTATTTTAACTTAAATTAAAACTTGTTTTTCCTTATTTGCTCCCTATTTAATGCTTATTTACTATCATTAATAGTAAAATAAGGTCTTATTTGAGCAATTTAATTTTCAGATAAAGCCTTATTTTACCGAAATTAATTATTCAAACAAGCTAAATACGTCTTTGCAAAATTCCTCATAGTCGGTATTCCCGACCAGTGGCATTTTATTTCTCAGCTTTTCCATTGCTTTAAAAAACTTGACTTGATCTTTGTTCCAGATTTTACAGGAAACAAGAAGATACTTCTCTTCTGTATGTCCATATTCTTTTCCAAAATTCACCCGAATTTTCTCATTCTTAAAAAGTTGGTCTGCCAGATACTCTTCTGTATCTGCAAAAATGTATTCACTGCGGAATAAATGCTTTTGGATTAAGATGTAATTTTTATATGACATGATATTCCTCCCTGTGAAAAATGTTCCATTTTAAATCGAACCTTTCCGGACCTCATTTTAAATGCGGGCTGTCTAAAAATTCAAAATTATGCCGCAATTTTATTAATTCCTTTATTCAGAATAAATTCTTTTATTTCGTTATATCCCCAGCCATATCCGACTAATGCGCTCACAAGCATTTCTGCATTCTGGATTTTCACCAAATCTTCTTCTGAAAAATAATCTCTCATACTTTCTTTTTTTGTGATTCCGAATTCCTCTCTTAGTTGCTTGGCGTTTTTACCAAATATGGACTTGTAAATAACGTCCGTATATGTAGAATAGGCATGTCCGTGCATTCTTTCATTTTCAGAAGATTGCTGGATTGCCTTTGTCAATGCCTGTCTTACTGCTATTCCTTTAGCTCGTTCAAGTTCTGCTGCACGCTGCTTTTTAAAAGCAATTTTTAAGGATTGTTCGCAACCAATAAAATAGTTTCTTGCTTGTTCTCCTCTTTCAGATTTTGATAGCATTGAAAGTTTTTTGGCGAAATGGGCAGTTATCTTATAATCAACAGTTTTATTACCCTCGACATAAATGTCGAACCCCCAATAGTCTTCATTTTCTACCGCAAATGAATTGTCGATAATATTTGTTTTCGCCCATCTTGAAAATTGTCCCTGTGCAAGTCCTAAAAATGAATATAGTTTTCTTGCAGTAGTCATGCCTTCTTCGTCAATCCCAAGTGCAATCTCAATAGGTGTCTGTTCACTTGTTATCAAAACTTCATTTTCCATTCTCCATTCCTCCTTATATTGATGGATAAAATAAAAAGAGCCGCCAAGTAAGATAAAAATTCCTCAAAATCGAGAAATATTAATTTCTTCTTAGCGGCTCAAAAATCAAGACCGTGTGTACTTCTTCATTGAAGAAATTATACCACACAATCAGTCAAAAATCAATATGCTGGGGACGGTTTGAAACGGCTATCCGTATCATTCTGGGCTTTTGTTACAGCTTTCGCAATCTCGCTTCCGTCCAGGATAATACTGTTCATAATGTACTGTGGATTCTTATTTCCGCTGTTCATACTCATTGCCATTGCAACGCCCTGTGCTACTGCTTTTGCCATTTCTTCTTTTGTAAGTCCCATGCTTCCGTCTGAACTGGAAACAATGCTATCTGCAATCTTCTTCATGGTTCGCGGATTTTCCAACGGAAGAACGGCTTCAGAACCAGCTTCACCGATACCGATTACCTGTGCACCATTGAAAAGACCACCTTTGGCGTACCAATTAGGCTTGTAAACTGGTGTAGAACTGGTTTTTCCACCTCCAAGATCATGTTTTCTCCACTTTGAAATATAATAAGTCAGAGTCGGTAAATGTACTTGTTTCATGCCATCAGCAAATGATTGAGCAGTTTCCCGACCAATTGATGTAAGATTAACATTAAATAGCCTTTTAATTTTATCCGAAATCCCAGACAAATTAGATTCTGTGTAGGTTTTCATTTTTCCAGTTTCCGTGTCAACTTTACCAGAAGCCTTTTCCCAAATCTGGTTTGTATTGATCAGAACGGAAGACCAATAGCTTTGAATAGTGGTCATAACCTTACCCATTATATCTTTGGTATCGGTTTCCATGGTTCCGAGAGCTGTCGATACAGCACTTGCAGAATTTCCCCAATTGGTTTTAGAGTTGGTTTCAACATCATCATTCGTGTTCTTTATCTTTGACCAAATGGAAGGCATTGTGCTTTCTGTGCTTTTTTTCATTCCAGCCATTGCAGTGCTTACGGCAGTATTGGCGAGACCAAAACCAGTTTTTGTCTTGGATGATACGGATTCGGATGCTGTTGCAACTGATTTGCTCATTGTTGATGAAGCTTTCGGAACATCTTCTGAAAAAGCTTTTATAACTTTTCTTGTGTCAATTCCCATCTCTGCCATTTTATCCATCAATGCTTGGAATGCGGCTCTAGCTGTTGCACCAGATAATTCTTGCTGTTGAAGGACAGTACTTAATTCATCAAACTGCGTTGGAGTGATTACTGCTTGATATGAAAGTCTTTCCAGTGCAGATTTCGCATTATCAAACTCAGTTCCCATTGTTCCAATATATTCATTAATATTTCCGATATGGGAATTTGTAGAGGTATCGGATTCCTCCATTGCCTGTTTTAATGCTTGCTTAAATGTATCGGAAGAAATTCCAAGATTTTCAAGTGATGTTTCTACAGTTTGGAGCTGTCCATCAAAATCAAATGCATTGTCTTTCACATTTTTCAAATCGCCACCAAGCCCAATAAATTTATCCCCAGAAACTCCAGTTTGGTCTTCAAGTATTTTCAAGGCTTTTCTGACAACTTCAAAATCGTTGAATGCGTCCGCTGTGGAATCTTTAAAGTCCATAGCTTTTTTTACTTGTCCAAGTCCTTCCATGACAAATGCGGTTGCGCCCAAATTGGTTGCGTATCCCCAAAATCCTTGGAATTGTCCACCAGCTGTTTGTGCGACGTCACCAAGATTTTTTATCTTTTCAGCAAGGGTAGTAAATCCTCCATTTCCTGCGGATTCTGCCGCATCCCCTAAATCTTTTATTGCTTCTTTTGCTCCACTCGTGCCATCTCCAAGGACATCTGCTAATTTTTCAGCAATGAGATCAGCATTTTCTTTGGCAATAATTTTTCCGCCAATGTGATCAATAAGGTTCCATGCAAGTTCTCCAATTCCGCTTACTTTAAGAACATTTACGACAAGAAAGGCTTTTCCAAGAATATCAACAAGACTTCCAACAAGCGGATGGTCTTCTTTTATTCCATCCACCAATCCGTTAAAGGCACTTGATAAACCACCAAGAATCAAATCAGCCGCAGTACTAAGTATTTCGCCCCAAGGCAACTCTCCTAAGAATGTTCCAACGCCTTGTCCAAACTCATAGAAAGTGTCTTTTGTAAGCGTATTTTTCAACGCCGTACACAGGTGAGATATGAAATCTCCAAGTGCTTGTCCATTTTCTTTCCAGTTTGTTTTTTTCAAGAAAGTAGAAATTCCCTCTGTGATATTATTAGTAAGTTCATCCCAGTTTACAGTTTTGGTAAACGCAGCCAAGCTTCTAAACGCTCCATTTAAAATTCCAGATAAAGAATCTGCAATATCCTTCATGGAAATTTTGGACACAGCGCCATTTAAAGCTTTTCCAAGTGAACTACCAAGCTTATCCCAACCAGTTACACCAGCGCCGTCCTCTTCTGACATACGTTTTACAAATCCAGATAGAATTTTCCAGGAAATCATAAACTTATTTCCAAGCAATTCACCCAGATTAGTCCAGTTGATTTCATCCAGTGCGCCGATTAACCCATCACCAATATTTCTGCCGATTAATCCAAAATCAATACCGCCATCACCAATAAGCTGATTAAGAGTATTTACAGCTGTGTTGATTCCCGTCCCGATAGTTCTTCCAAGCAAGTCAAAATCAAGTCTGGTATTTAATGAATTGAATGCTCTTGTAAATGCGTCTGTAAACTCAGTTATTTTCGGGGCAACATTTTTCCAGTTAATAACCTCATACACCTTGCTCATTCCGAGATTAAGCATATCGGCAATAGTAGTTCCTACACCCTCCCAGTCTTTCGCCAGGAATGCTTTTCTAATTTTGGAAGCCCATTTGTTAATAGGTGTTTCATCGACAGTCAAAACTTCGTCCAAGGAATCTTGTATTCCTGCAAAGCTATCAGCCAAATCGCCAAGTCCAGAACCAAGGCTTTTAGATGCAGTCCCGGAATCGTTTGAGTTATCAGCAAGCTGATTTAATTGGTCGAATGGTAATACAGAAAGTGCCTTTTTCAGCTTCTTTGCAGATGATGTAGCGTCATCCAATCCAGAAGAAGCATCATCCACAGCCGTTTCAATTCCACCCAGATCAGATACAACATCACTAACACCAGTCTGTGAACCTTTAAGCTTCTTTCCCATCAATACATACATGAAGTTACGGAACACATTCGCAGCTTGCATAAGCTTTGCCATGAGAGCGTTAAGTGCTTGAATAGCAGGAAGAATACCAGCAATCAAACCTTGCCCGATTACTGCGGAAAGCGACTGGAAATTCAGAGTGAGTAAACGAACCTGGTTTGCCCAGGTGCCGCTTGTCCTGGCGAAATCCCCTTGCACATCTCCTGTAACTGACATTAAATAGTTGTATCGAAGAGCAACTTTTTCAGCTTGGGACATTGCGTTATAAGATGTTGTAATTCCCCTTGAAAGGGCATAAGCCTCCATATTTGCAACGGATAAATTAATACCCAATTGTCTTAAAGGCTCAATTTCCCCGGAAATTCCAGCGCGTATTTTCTGAAAAGCAGTATCGGTATCAATGTTGTAAAATGATGCAATATCCCCGGCTAATCCAGCAAGAGAAATTGACATTTTAGAAGCTGCATCTTGCGCAACACCAGATGATTTCATCATTGCCATCATGGTTCCAGAATATTGCTTTGCTGCCAATTCGGATAATCCAAATTGTTCTTTTGCCGTAGAAGCAAATTTATAAGCTTTATCAGACATGCTGCCAAACGCAACATCTACAACGTTTTCAACCTCTGTAATTTGAGAGCCTAAATCAACTGCGCTTCTTCCAAAGTCAACAATACCTTGGATTGCCTTAAATCCAATTGCAGTTTTAAAGAGTGCACTCAGATTAAAGGATGCAGTTTTCAGTCCAGAGCTACCGCTTCCAAGACGCTGAAACCCACCAATGATAGTTTTTATGCCACCACCAATTTTAGAAGCAGTTTTACTTACAAGATTTCCAAGACTCAATGTACCAGATGATAACTTAGAAAAAGCACTGGATATGGAATTTGTTGCAGTATTCACCTTGCCGCCAGCACTTGCCAACTGCGCCAGTGCTTCCGTCATGCGGATGGTATTCTCACTGATTTTTGGAGCATTTTCCATTACTTTGAAAAACTTCTTTGTTTCTTGCGCCAGATTTTGCAATTGTCCAGCGGTCTGGCTAGTCTTGTTTCCAGCACTTGCCAGTCTTCCGATGGATTGTACAAATAAATTAGTTGGTTCAGAAACATCACCAACTCTGGATAGTGTTTTTATTACGGATTTTAATTGTTTTCCAAGCCCAGGAAGCGCAGCTTCCACCTGTCTTGCCTTATCACCAGCATTTACAAGTTTTTGCAAAGAAGAAACAAAACGGTTGGTGCTGGAAGATACATCTGGGAGATCAGAAAAGCTTTTCATGGAATTTGCAATTTTATCCAAAGTGGTTGTGTCAAAATTATCCGTTTTGACTTCCATTAGCCTTTTGACTGCATTAATTCCTTGGATTACTTTTGAACCACTAAAATCAACAGTATTAAGAACAGACATAGAGTGTGCCACTTTCTGTATACTGTTAATTGTTTGCTGTGCATTTGAAGAATCAACTTTTCCAAGCTTTTCAATAGCTTTTGTTACTGAATTAATATTTTTAGCATCTATTTTGGGTACAGAAATATTCTGTAAACCGCTGATAGACAATAAACCAGACGCAAAATCTTTAAGTGATTTCCCACTTCCATCCAATGCTGAAAAATTTACACGTGATATGCTGGTGAGTTGCTTTGTAAGACCACCAAGATTAGGTAAGGAAACTCTAACACCATTTAATGTTTTTATGGATGCAGATACTCTTCCTATTTCTCTGGCATAATGGCGCAATCCACCTGTATTCAGATTCTTAAATGAACTGTTTACGTTCAAAAGTTTTCTTGATAAGTTCTCAAGTGACCGAACAGCTTTTGCCGTACTACTTCTAACCTGTAAATCAAGGGTATCAATGGTGTTATCCGCCATTTTCAATTTCCCTCCTTTTTGCATAAAAAAATAAAGGGCAGACAAGACTAATCATCCTGCCTGCCCTCTTCGTTACCTATCTCGTCAAGTTTCGCATTTGCTTGTTTTACAAGAAGCTCAAAGTATCTTTCTTCTTGCTTTAATTCCTCTTCTGTTTTTTCATCATAAATCTTTTCTGGAAGCAATTCTTTTTTATCATCACTTCCAAATGGCTTTTTGGGGTATGAAACCTTGGAAGAAAGTGCACTTGCTATAGCAATTTGAACATACGCACCAGAAACCCAGGATTGATAATCAATCAATTTGCTCTTCTGATTAATTTCATCTTCTTTTTGGTTTCTCCAAGCTTTTAATCGAAGTTGAAACTCTTTTATGGTGCAATGCAAAAAATCACGTTTACTCATGCCAATTCTTACAGCTTCTGGATAAAGTTCACCCCAAATTACTTCTCGGTAGCTTTTTTCTGCGGATTTACTGATTTCTTCTTTGTTTTGGAACTCTTGAACACTTCGTCCAGAAATGTCCCGATTCCGGTCAGATTGAAAAAATCATCTTCCTCCATCTGTTCAATGCAAAGTTCAAGAACTCCGTAGAAATTTCCAGTTTCATCACCAGAATGTTCGCGAAGATAACTTGCAAGAAGTCTTTTAGCTGCCGCAATGTTCGGAACTTTCCCATCTCCATCTGGATGATCTCCGTGATGTTCCATGAGTCCGGCATAAAATACTGTAAGTGTAGTCTGTGGAATATTGGAAACTCCGGCTATAATTTTAGAAACATCTTTTTCATCAGATGCCAGTGCGAGTGAAGAAAATAATTCAGCTGTTCCCTTAACACAATCAGCATATAGAGATGCCTCAATTGTGTATTCTAGTTTATAGTCATTTCCGCCAATAGTTAATGTTTTATACATGGCCTATCCTCCCAATAATAATTACTCTTCCTCTGTTGGCTTGATCGCGGTATCAGCACCAACATACTCATTGATAGTCAGAGACATGGAAACTGTAAGAAGTCCGTTCTGGTCTCTGGCTGGTTTTGGAATCTTTGTTGGTGGCTCAATTTTGGTAAAAAATGCCTTTTGAAGAGAAGGGAAATACTCTTCATACCACATTGATAAGCCAGATGCCTTTCCAGTTTTGTATGCAGCAATAAGTTTTTCCCACTCATCAATTGTTTCGTCTGTAACGTTTACTGTTACATTGAATGTTCCACCTGTAGAACCACGTCCAGCAATTGTTCTTTCAATTTCGTCTTCCAGTGCAGACGCATCAATCGTCTCTACATCAATGGTAATTTCGTCAGAAGCGTTGATTCTGTGAAGCATTATAAATTTTGCAGGCTTAGTACCAGCCACTGTTTCAACGGCATATCCAGTAAGAGAACCAACTGTAGATACACCAGCAATATTGCCTTTTTCTGCCATTTCTATATCTCCTTTTCTTTCTATCAAACTATAAACTGGCTCTATGACTCTCTTGCACGTAACCCTGTGCCGGGAGATAGCGGATCACCGCCTTTCTACTCTTCTTTTCCAGCTTGCTTAATAAGTTGATTTACATAATTACTTAATCCGGCAACGATAATGCCTTGTGTAATTGCGGTAAACAATGCCATTGCAAGTTCCTGTGAACCGGAAACTTTAGATGTTGCAAAAACATAAAGACCGCAAATTAACACGCCGAGAATCCCTAAAATCATCGGAATAAATTTGTCAGAAATACTCTCTGATTTTTTAATCATTGCTCCGATGAAATAAAGAAATACAACGACAACAAGTAATTCTGGCTTTACATAGCTTAAAATCTGATCCATAATCTCACCTCGCTTTCGTTTTAGGCATAAAAAAAGAACGTCTATGCGTTCATTGGGTTTAAAGTAATTTTCCTGTATATATTCGGCTGTATCGGCTCACAAGCTTTTTGATTCCACTGTCACCAAAAAACATAGGCTCCGGTCCGTATGTACGACGGAATCCCATGCTCACCATAGCTTGGTGGCTTATTTTGTCCAATTCATACAATCTGGTTAATGCTTTGCTCCCAGAGGTGAAACAATTTACTTGAAATGATGGCATTGTTGCGCATTCATCCCCTTCAAGGTCACCTCTCGTAATTGGATTTCCGAGCATATAAAGCTGTGCATATGCCTTTTTTCCGGAAGCATTTGTTTCACTCCCATCCATGGAATAATTGTCTGCGCCGGTAATCTTAGAAACAGCCGCTCCCCACCTTGAAAAAACTTCCAATACAGGAGATTCTATTGCGTCCGGCATATCTGTCACCTCACAATAAAAAATGCGCCCACTTTTAAAGTGAACGCATTGCATGTTATGCTACAATTTAACACTGTAATCATAACATAATTGGTTGGTATCATTCAGTATACTTCGGTATCATCTTCAAGAAGAGAACACCTCTTTGGCAATTTTACGGATATTCTGAATAATTTCTACGCTTGCTTTATACATTGGCATTGTGGCTTCTGTACCGTAAGAGCGAACCCATTCTCCAGAATCAGATACATATACCCAGGAATCATTTTTCCCTTTTCCTTGTCCGTAAGAACCGATTGTATAACCAAATTCTTCTCCTTTTGGATGTGGACTAGAACCGGCTGCACCATTGTAGTGAATACCTGCACCGAACTCTATAAACAAAAGGTCTATTCCTTCACATATTAAATTGGCTTCTGCATAGTCCCCAAAACTGTTAATTTTGATATAAGTATTATGGTTCTTATCGGAATCGCCTTGTGCTGCTAAAATATTTTGATTAATGACTGGGATCCCTAATTCACATAATCTTTTTATGAAGATTTCATTTTTGCTCATTAAAGATTTTTGATAATTTTTTATTTCATCAATAGCATTCCGGATTGATTTCTGCGATAAGGTACACTTTATTGTCTTACCCATCTTCATTCCCTCTCTTAGAAATTCCGTATCTGGCAATATTGCCTTTTTGTGTGTCTAAAATCTTCTTTAGTGTGTAGTCTGGCAATACTGTAGGTTCTCCATCTTTGTCCAAAATAAGGCTTCCATCCTCGCTTATTTGTGGAATTCTGTCTATCCAAAATATATCTGCTTCCTGTGGATGGAAATTTCGATTAAAGCTTGTAATGTACCTATCATAATCTGGCACTATTCCAGCTGCGATTTCTTCTGGTGTTCCGGCTGTAGATGATACGGAAAAAGAGTACAAAGCTGGTTTCTCATAAACTTTAATGCGGTCTAATCCTTCTGTTTTTTCGGATATTCGTGACCAGTATACCTTTTGCTTTTGACGGACTAATCCTCTCATATTTCCTCCTTCTTAAATTTGATTGATTAACTAAAACTTCTTTTAGTTAATTACTTACCATCTGGATATTCCTCTTTATACAGCATTTCATATTCTTCCACAGGAAGTTTTCCTTTTTTCACATACTCAATACCATATTCTCTTACTTTATCCTGATATTTCTCAGGAATTGCATCATATGTAATAGTTCCTACAATCAATCTGTTAAAAAATACTTTTGCCATCATTTTATTTCTCCTTTTCTTATTCAGCATTTCCAAGTGTTTCAAGCAGTTCGCAGACAGCAATCTCAAGGTCATTGATACGTTCTTCATTGCTTACCACCGTTTCTTTTTTCTCAAAGTCTGATTCAACCAGACCAAGTTTCTCAATCATTTTCTTCTGCATTTCAGTCATTTTGCCACCTCCGCTAAAGATATTACATATTCCTCAGAACTTGGTACAGGAATTCTGTAATCATTACCGTTGCTGTTTTTGAACGTCAGTGTACCGCCTACTTCAACTTCAAGAGGTTCTTGGAATGTATTGCCTATGATATCCGAGATGTCAGAAACAATTGGTTCGGCAAGTTCATAGCAGAGCATGATTCCATTGATCTTGTTTTTGAAATCGTTTTCATCGGTACAAAATGTTGATTTCACCGTGAACTGAAGCGGGTATGCCATTTCACTATTACCTATACTATATTCGTATTCATTTCTATTAATATCGTTTACTTTTACGATATTAAATTTCTCACATATTGAATTTCCACTGTATGTGCTATATCTTCTTATGACTGTGTTAAGGCTGCCGCTTTTATATGTTGCATTGCCATCACGCTGAGCGTCACCAGACTCCATCCAATTCAACGTCCCCAAATCCACTTTGTCAACTCTCTGGATATACTGCTTATTCTCCCAATTCACTTCATTTCTCACATCCCCAGCTGACCAACCGTAACCAGGAAGATTAAGAATGGCTTGTGGGATTGGATATGATGTTTCTTGATTTTTGGTATCTAAATATACAACCTCATTCACAGGTGCACTCATCAACTCGCCTGCATTGTACGGATAGTAGTCTGCTGGAAACATAGCTTCAAATTCTTCGGGTGTGGATGGTTCGTTACCTGCACCGAACATTTGAGTGATGTCAAAAATATTCATTCGCATCGTAACATTATCCACGGTTACTTTGTCTTTTACAAATATTACTGGATTAAAAGCGTAATCGATAATTGCTGCTTTTTTTAGTGGGAAAGTAGCGCCGTTAAGTGCAAAACCATAATTTTCATCAAAATATTTATCAGCTTTAACTAAATATTTATGGCCTGATACAAATTTATCTGCAAATTTGTATATTAGTACGTTAGCACTGCCTCCATTAGATGTACTACAAGTTCCAGTTATTGTCCATGAACCGTCCTTATTGTTTGTAAAAGAAATACCGTCTCTCGTAATAGAATTTTTGTCATTCAAATTTAGCTGATTCCAAACAATCGTCTTTCCTCCAATACTTTTCACATTCGCCATCTTCGCACCACTTGGAACCGTTTTTTGATAAGCTTCTGTATCATCCGTCTGAAATTCATAGCTGATACCCTGATTGAGTTTCCAAAGTGCATCGAGTTTTCTGTCAGTTTTGAAAAGGGCTGTTTTATCGGCTTTATCTTCCTTTAGTGAACCAGTTTCCTCTTTCAACGAAGTAATATCCGTCTTATTCTGCTCGATCTGCTGTGCTTGTTCTGTCGTGGCTCCAGGCTTGATCGGATTATTTTCAAAGTACTCATTTACCATGTTTTGTATTGTGGTATCTGCTTCTTCTTTTGTAAAATAAAGTGACATATCAATCGGTGCGCCCATAGTATCCCAGGTCACGCCATTCCAGGCTACGTTCATTCCAGCTTCGCCATAAATGGATTTGGATTCGATATTGTACATGTCTCCAATGGCTGGATTTAACGGAAGCAAATCGGATGTAGAAACTGTTCCTTTATACCTAACAGGATGATTCAGTTGTGATTCCATATCGGAAATTTGGCGTTTTAATATTGCATATACTTTTTTTGCTGTTAATGCCATACGCTTCTCCTTTACAACCTGTACCATGTGTCTGTAGGCTTGTGATACTCGTATAATTCAGAGGTATCAAGGCACAACGCCGAAGAACCGCTCTGTACATAATGTGGGAGCTTTGATACATCTTTTGAAAGTCCCTCGTAATCACGAACCATACCTTTTGCATCTGTACATACCCAACTGCCTAAATCAGGCAATTCATCACCTGGATTGTACTGAATGCCATCAAAAATAATTGTGTTTTCTGCTTTTGCCATTTACGCAATCGTCCTTTCTGCCCCAATGGGAGCTACATATGTGAACTGGTTTCCTAAAATATCTCTGGCTGTGCCAATAACAAACTGTCCATAGTCTGCCAGAATATTGCATACAAATTCCTCTGCATCCACCCAATACCGTTTCTTAACCATACGATGAAGTTCTGGTAATAGACCATAGCTGAACATCACACAATGCCCTAACTCATGAATAAATACACGGTTCAGAAGTTCTCCATGCAAGTTGCTTGCAATCGAAATTATCATTGTAGAGTAATCAGATACAGCAAGTGTGCGTTTTCCTGTGCGGTCAATCAAAACATTATCATTGGGAAAAACAAAGCGTACTCTCCATAAGTCCCCATTCATATAGAATTGTTTCAGCATGGTTTCTCACCATCCTTTCTACGAAAAAAGCCCCTGCCGCATTAATTTGCGACAAGGACTTAATTCATTTATTGCTCTAGTTCATCTGCTGTACAAGTCTGGTCAGGTCAGCTTTCATCGACTGTCTGAGCGTTGCGTCTGCATCTGACCACATCTCCGTGAGATTACGGATAATGTCAGATGTGTACTCCTTCATGGAATCATCCATTTTTCTTTTGGATTCCGTGTCTTTGGAATCGTGATAGTGCCTACGATTCTCATCGTATCTATCATAGGATTCGCCATATCTGGATTTCTTCCGATTCATGTCACCCATTTCCATATCACTACGGTCTGGATGATATCCCATGCGGTACATGTTGCGCTCAAATTCTGGATTACTTAAATACTCATCCATCCAGTCATCATCTTCCATGTACAGATATGGTCTATAACCTTTTCTGGTTCCCCTACCTTTTGGAGCGAAACGCCCATTAGAATAGCGATAACGGTCATATCCCATGCGTCCAAGATACTTTTCTTCCTGTTCGCATTCATCCATAGCTTCCACAATGCGATAATCTTTATCAGCGCAAATTGCACATTTTACTGCTTCCATGCAGTCTTTCAAATCGTCCCAGTCTTGAGCACTAAGATTATCAAAGCCATGTGTTTTGGCTTTTTCCATAGCCCATTTTCCCATTTCCATTGCAACTTTATGCATTACAGTGCCCCCTTTCTAACAGCCTGCGTAACAGGTGCTTCTGTCGTTGGGGCTGTACCATTAATTGCTTTCAAATTGTTGCTCGGACTACATGCCGGATTTCCTAACATTTTGAACGCTCCACCAGTAGCACTTGTTGCAACTCTGGTTGCATATTTTGTTCTGGTTCTTACGCCACATGCTGTTACCTGTGCGCAACAACGATTCTCCAATGGATATAAAGTTGTTCCTGTTCCTATCTGAATCATCACTGGGGCGGTAATTGTGGTTGTATTCGGAATAGACTGCGCTAAAACAATGCAGTATTTTTCTCCATTATTGTAGCTTCCTTCCGGGATAGTAACCACAAGATTTCCACCTGTGAATGCAATTGCAGTAGACAGCACAAGGTGATTGCAAATCTTACAAACATTCTTACATGCCATATTTTTTACCTCTCAATCAATAAGAGGTGAGCCGCAACCCACCTCTTAGAATTTAGTCAACCTCTAAGGGTGAGTTCAACAACTTTTGTTACTTTTAAGATAAATAGTCAGGGATATTCATTCTAGGGCTAGAATTTCCAGTTCTGTTCTTTTTACCAAATAAGCACTCTTCCGCACTCCATCCGGCATGTACCCTATACGCAATGGTTTCTTTTCCTATTCCAAGTTCTCTACTCCACTGAGAAATTGTTTGCTTTTTCCCACCGTACTCTAAAAATACACTTCTTCTTTTGTTGCTGGCTTGTTCAAACCCAGCAATCCAGCAACAATTTTCGGGACAATAATTTCCATTTACGTCTTTTCTCTCAATGGTTAAGTCTTCTTGATATCCATTCGCATAAGCCCATTCTCTAAACGGCCAATATTCTTGCCACTCATCACACAATTTAATTCCACGTCCACCATAGTCTTTATAGTGCGGGTCATTTGGGTTAGTACATCTTGTTTTAATCGAAGACCATTTTTTATATAAAATTCCGGTTGATTCTCCATGACAGTTTCTACTTTGTTTCGAGTAATAACTGCGCAAACATCCGCAAGATGTACTTGTTCCCCTCATTAAATTGTATTGATAGCAATTGACATCATTGCCACAGTCACAATGACATTTCCAATAATTAGAACGATTTTTCCTGCCTATTTTCTTTACTACGGTCAATTTTCCGAAACGCTTTCCTGTCAAATCTTCCGCTTTTGGGTGTAAACATCCACAACTTTTTGTGTGACCATTTCTTAGTCTAGATGTGTCTACGATCACAATATTGCCACAATCGCATTTGCATTCCCATAACCTATGTTTCCACTTATTGGTTCCTGCGCTAGATTCAACTGTAAGTTTCCCAAATTTTTGACCTATTAAATCTTGATTAACCATGCACCGTTCCTCCTATGATAATTTTATTATATCATAAGAACGGTACATATTCAATTTTTAATTTAATTCAATGATAAAATCAGCAACAACCGTTGTTTCCCCCACATCCACAGTTTCCATAATATCCATACAAATTACTTGCCGGATATGCCGGAACTGGAAGCGGTGCAGTGCGTCTGAGGATTTCTGCTGTATTTGCGTTCATAGCCGCCTGTAATACCGCATTCTGGTCGGACTGTGAAGCCGCCAGTTTAAGTGCCTGATTCTCTGCTCTGAGATCTGCTGTCTCTTTCTGGCAAAGATAATCAAGGATTGCTCTTGTGTTGCTGTTCTGATTTTCCAGAAGGTCTCTGGTGTTGTTGTTCATTGTGTTCTGGAGAGCACAAGTGTTGGTAGCCAGGTTATAGTTGATGCCCTGGATAGCTTCTCTGGTCTCGCAGCAACAACTTGCTAACTGAGACTGTAATGCATTGGTATTCTGCATACCGGCTACAGTATCAGCATTGATTGCCTGCTGAACGCCATTGAAGCCCTGAAGCATTCCAACGTTCACGCCGTTGAATCCACTCTGCATGGTATTGTTAAGCGCATATGTGCTATCGCAAATGCCCTGCTGAATACCTCTGATGCCATTCTGAATATCGTTCAGAGCAAAGCTCTCATTGATATCCGCTCTGGTTGCCCATCCTTGGAAACCTGCACCATTTGTACCGTTTCCACCATTGCCGCCCCAGCCGCCAAAGCCGCCGAAACCGCCCCAGCCGAAGATAAGCAATATAATAATCCACCATGCCCAGCCACCGCCAAAGCCATAGCCTTCATCGGCACGGTTATTAGAGCCGCTTAATACAGCGACATCGCTTGCTGATAATCCACCATTCATCATAGTGATTACCTCCTTATTGATTTTTGTAATTTATACAAAATCAAAAGACCGCGGCTCTTTTAATTATTGTAGCGAATTTATTTTATTCCAAACTGATTCTTAACCTGCGATAACATATCATCAGGATTAATCCCTTTTTCTTGGCAAAGATTTCTTGCAAGCTTTTCAATTCCTGCATTATCACCTTTTTCCATCATATTAATTGCGTTGTCAATTACAGGATTATTCCCTGCCTGTCTTTTCATCATATTGATTATGGCTTGTTGAGGATTCCCTCCACCACGTATCATCTGCATAAGTTGCATTGGATTCATCATCTCTGTTTACCTCCGTTCTGCTTAGATTCCGGTGTCCCCGACATTTGTGTCGGGAACATACTCTTTATTTGGGAAATCTCAGAACAAACATCGTTCCGAAGTTGATTAAACATAGCTTCTATGTCAATCGGTTTTTCTTCTACCTTTGGTTGCTGTTGTTCTTCCGGATTTATAAGTCGATAAACAAAAATTCTACTTCTTCCATCTGCCTGTAATTGTTTTCTATATATTTCTGTTCCATCTGTTTTTGGATAATAAACAGGGTTTCCAGACATATCTACGTCTTTTGCCTTTACGGTATCAATACCATCGACCATCTGTCCTTGCAACATGGGGATTTGTGGTACTTGTGGCATTTGTTGTATTGGTTGCTGAATCTGCGCCTGCCCGTATGGCATTGCCTGCTGATAACTATTCTGTAATTGTGCTAATCTATCTTGATACGGCTGTATTTGTTGAAATGGTTGTGCAAAATACGGATTACCATACTGCATATCTCAAACCTCCCTTGTTTTTATAAGTATATTTTACAATAATAAGAGGTTGATTAACACGCCATGATAACGCCATAAATACGCCACATTTTATGAATACAAAGAAAAGCCCCGACAATACATCGGGGCAACTTTCATAATTTTCTTCTTTAATTTTCTGTTTATGCGGTCTACGGTTCTCGTACTGTACCCCATGATTTCTGAAGCTTCTGCAAGCGTTTTTTCTTCATAGACACGCAATCGGAATAACTCCTTTTCTCTGGAATCAAATCCAGCTTCACGCAAATAGAAGATTCTTTCATCTTCTGAAAAGTCTTTATAATCATCCATTCCACTGTCCTCCCTGTTAGTGGAATCAATATTTACACCGGGAAAATGCCTTTTAGGGCAAAGCCTAAAACAATACCAATTATGCCAGTTATGACATAAGCAATTATTTTGTCCTGTAACTTTCCTGGCTTTTCCATGAGTGATTTTAAATTGTCGTTCATTTCGTCAACTGTATCCTTAATGTGTCCCAGGTCATTGTTGTATAAAGCAATTTTCTGTTCCAAAGCATTGATACGTTCAAAAAAAACTCCATCCCTTTTGGAATGCTTTTCTTTCATCTCATGGACGGCACTTTCCAATTCTTTTAAGCGGTGTTCGTTGATACACTCGTGTTCACATCCCATCGCTATTCCTTTCCATCACTCCCATTTTTTAGATATTGCTTCTACCCACCTAATTTGAAGCACCCCTGCGATACGTGGGAGGATTGACGTATCACGCACACACCATCTTAGAATCCGATAAATGGAAAAACTCCATGATTTACATAGATTTCAGTTTCAGAATTCCAACTTCTATTTACAGAAGATTCGGAATGTGATCCTTGAAATTCAGCTCCCTGTTTCACCAGGAAAAAGAGAGCCAAATCAAATATGCAATCATAGCAATTTTCCATATCGGAATTTATTTTCTCATCGCTGTAAGATGAAGGATAATTCCTTTTCTTCTTAAATGAACGAATAGCCCTCTTTGCCGAAAGAGGAATCATCCTCGCAGTTTCTGCATCATCTTCAAGATAATTTGTCAAATCCTCTATAAGCTGTTCGTCCATTTAATCACCTACCTTTGCTGAGATAAAATCTCTGATATTATTCCAGCCTTATTAGTTGCTGTCAGGGCATAGCCGTTATCACTTGCAAGTTGTCTTAACTGAGATACAGTCATATTAGACAACTCGCTTTCTGTATACTTATGTGTTGATTCATCATAAGCACTTGCTACAGATGGTGACTGGCTGTTTTCATCGAGACTATGCCCGGTTATTCCCCCGCTTTGGTACCGATTACGATACCGCCGTTGGCTTTCGGTGCAACAGGAACAAACATACCGGACGCTTTTGTCCATACTGCAACAGGATCATGTGTAGCCCACATGGAAAGAGTAACAAAGGAACGATTCTCTTCCTGGATAAACTGTCTGTATTCAAGCTCTTCTGGTGTTACGCCCCAAAGACCGGAACCAAAGGAACCATTTGCATTTGCTTCATACAGAGTAAACACATCTTCTTTGAAGTATCTTCCTGTTTTCAGAGTTCCGTCCGCTTTTCTGTAACGATATTTTTCATCACAGCGATCAATTGTAATTCCATACTCCTGCATGAGCAGATTTGTAAGCTCCTGTTTTGTCAGAAGACGTTTGTTTGCAGCTCCAAGAATCGCGGTCTGCATTGCAGTATTGTTCCGCATGTAATTAATCATCTTAAGAGAAGTAAGAGCTTTGTTTACCACATATCCGTTATCTTCTGCAATGGCTACCATCTTCTGGATATCGCCCATGATATCTGCGTCTGGCTTAGACCAATTAGTAAGTGTTACTTTTGCATCAGATGTAACGCCGTAATCAATGCTCATATCCACATGATTTTCCTTGATTTTTACAATACCAGTGGAAAGGAACTGGCCTTTCATTACATTTGCCCTTGCGACTACGCCCTCAAAAAGATTGGCTGCATCGTCAAATACAAATTTTTTGAGATTATTGTCATCTGGAACACCATTTTCAATAGCTTGCTGTAATCTCTCAGACTGATTGATTTTTCTCTTGATGAAAAGTTTCTCGGTCAGTACCTTTTCAAAGCCAGGTCTGGAACCGATTTCTGCTTCGGTATCAAGTGCGTGAACAAAAGCTACCTCTGGCAGTCGCTGTCCAGCCATAAGTCTGTAATACTCTGCTTTCAGATACTGGGTTTTTGTATCTGGGAAAATGGTACCAAGGATGCCAGGTCTTTTTACATCAAAGCTCTGGGAGAAATTAAGTCTCTCTTCCTCTGTGATTGTTTCTAATACATTAAATGGCATTTGTCATACCTCCTTAAAATACTGGGTCTTCTGTGACTACAAAAACAATTCCTGCTTTTTCAAGCTCTGTTTTTGCAGTAGTGTCAACTGTTACTGGAAGTCTTTTTTCGAGAACACGTCCTGCGACAATCACGGAAATTGGTCTCTTGGTATCATCTGTCATATCAACATCTTCAAATACAATGCCGATTGCGCCTGTCGCATTTGTTGGATATACGGAACCTGCTTTAATAATTTTCTTAGTTCCAACTGTTTCAGCATTTGTCTGATCTGCTGTGTAGGTTTTAAGTACAAGTCCGACCTCGGATTCGAAAATATTTGGAGTGGACTCATACTGCTCTGTTTTCATAAAAGCCATTATTTATATCTCCTTTACTTAAATATTTACAGGGGCGTTATCGTTCGCTGATTTAGTTTCCTGGTTCATTTTTGCTGAGTAAGCTTTTGCAAATTCAGCAGCATCGCTTTTTACTGTAGCTTTGCTACCACTACCACCGCACGGATTCGGAGTGTTTTCCAATGCTTCCTTCTCCCAAGCTGCTTTTGCGGTATCAAGTGCTGTTTTATTTGCTTCGGAAACTCCCTTGACAAAAGTTTCGACTTCTTTCATTGCATCTTCTGGTTTCTCATACGGTGCAGATGCGTATGCTTTAATAGCACTCGCGTATGTTTCGGTTGAAAGTCCTGCATTTGCGAACATAGAAGTAATTTCACTGGTAAGGGCTTTTTTGTTGGATTCTGCAAGCGCAGCTTTCAAATCAGCTAACTCCTTATCCACTGCTTCCTTTTCTTTCTTGCGTTCAGCTTCTAGCCGTTCTGCTTCGGTCATGTTCTGCTTTTTCAACTCTTCCAACTCTTTTTCCAGGGAATCTGCTTTTTCAGCTTTTTCCTTCAGAGAAACATTTTTGTCTTTCTCTTTCTTAGTTTCAGCAGAAATAGAATCAAGAAACTTAGAAACCTGTTCCTCGGAAGGTTCTGCAACTCCCATACCGATAAGTGCCTGTTTTGCCTGTTCTCTTGTCATTGAAATCTCCTTTCTTCCAGTCCAATACGCTTTTTCAACACGGTTCGCTCCGCACATGGTCTGTACCCGATTTACGCTCACGGGCTGTTGCAATTTATTTGATTTTGGGCATTAAAAAAGAAGCCTTAGATTTCTCTAAAACTCCTTAAATAATCGAAATTTGGTTCATTCTTCGTTAGATAGAGAATTTACCATTGGTTCTGTTTTGGACGGATTTTGAAACTTTCCGTCAAGTAATTGCTGTGCTTTCTGCATTTCCGCTTCCGGGTCTGCCAGTTCCGGGTAAATAGTTCCCAGATACGGTAAACTCATTTCGTAGACTTTCTGCGGATCACTGAAAAGCCCACAAGTAATCAATGCGATAAGCGGATGGATTTTATTTTTGAACAGATAATCAAGTGCTTGTGCTTTTACAAGCATATTGTCTGTTGGGTTTCTGGTTATCTTTACATCAAAATCTCGCGTTGAGATATTAACATCTTTTGATGTTCCGCGGATAATATTCAGAATAATTCTGGCAGATTCCTTTTCAGCTTCCTTGGTGAATGCTTCTACCAATTTTGCATCTCTCTCTGCAAAATCCCATCCATTACGAAGGTATACGGCATTTCCTGTATCTCCTCCGCTATTACTTTGGCGGTTTGGCATTGCTTCCACAATCAGCATATTATTGTAGATATCATCCTTTGCAACCTGGCTCTCTGATTGATTCAGTTCAGCGGTCATCAGTTCAACATCCGACTGACAGCCATTTCCGGTATCTTTAACAGAAATAGCACCAAGTTTTACCATTTTCAAAAACTCGTTTTCGTCTACCTCGCAGTTCTTAAATTTCATAAAGGCTTGCACAAACTGTTCCACGCCATTTAATCTATCAGACTGATATTTATTAATTGCATCAAATAAGGTGATTGCAATTTCAACATCTGAAAGTCTATCGTGATTATTCGGGCATTCAACAATAGGAATCCCACCAAAACCGTTGATGCCATATTCGGTTACTTTTCCATTCGTGATTTTGAAAAACTGGTTCTTTGAATAACATAAGTAGTATTGTTGTTCATCTTCATCTTTTAAAATCTGCACGGAAAGCATTGGTTTCCCATTTCTCTGTGAGTATACAATGTAACAATCACCTGGATATGGAATGAAGATTCTAAACGGTGGTAAATCTCCGTTTTTTGTCCAGTCCTCTTCTTTCAGAATAGCCTTATAAGATGTTCCTGTTGCACTTTGGTATATTGCTCTCTGGATGTTTCTTGCATCTGCATTGGCTTCATCCAGATAATCATTCAGTAGGTCAACTTGCTCATTTATTTTTTTGTCTGCATTTTTCTTTTTACATACATATTGGATTGGTTCCCCGCAAATCTGTCCAGCTTTAAATTTTACAGTTTCAAATGCGTGATTTTCAACCACTCTGTTATTAACTTCTGGACGTACTATTTTATTTCGATACAATATCGGCTGATCGCCTTTCATGTACCGATACAAGTAATCAATCAATGTTCGATTTCTATTATGTATGCCAATTGTATCTGATACTACTTTTACTACATTTTGTGGAGTGATTCGGTCAACGCCTGTATAGGCTACTTTTCGCCCGAACTCACCTCGGCATAAATCTACAAAATTCATTGTATTTCTCAAAGCCGAACCATCCTTTCTACAAAATAAAAAGCACTGGATGTTTTAATCCAATGCTCTACTTTATATTCTACACATATTAAAAGTATCTTTCAGTATACTTCGGTATCATCTTTCGAAACCTTTTATCTTTTTTACTTCTGCCAAAGCTTTTAAGTGTTTTTTCTTAATATGTATTTCAGAATATCCCATCTCGTCTGCGATACGAACCAATGATTTGTACTCAACATAATGCTTAAATAGTATGTTGTACAGCAACGGGTCTTCAACCTGTTCTATGGTTCGGACTATTTCCTGTTTTTTTTGTAAAAATTCGGATATCATTTTTGAAATTTCTTCTCGCAGATCAAATATTTTTGCAACCATATCTCCCATCGGATCACGTTTTACAGAAGTTTGCACCTTTTCCCCAACTGGAATTGCAGATACACTTGTGGAAAGAGAACTGAGCTGTTCTTCTTCGATAAGCTTGTTTTTGATTCTGTTATCATAATTTTCAATTTGTCGTAAATATTGAGCTGTAGTCATCATACTCTATCTCCTTCCCCACATAAAATTTTTGGTTGCTTTTACTTCTGCAAATCTTTTGCCGGCAAGCGTTATTGCAAGCTGTGTAACTCCATCTGCGGCGTCATCATGCTCATTATCGCCAATATATACAAAGGTCGTTAATTCATCCATAGCCTTTTGATACTGTTTATCTTGATATTTCGGAGCCAAAAATATAAAATTTTGCTTAACATCCCCGGAATATTGATTTATTTTTTCTTTTTTTGCTTGTTTTGAAGGTGCTTTTGTACTTGTCGTGCTGCAAGCGTATTTATGTTCTTTCAAGCGTTCGTTTACATAATAGGCATACATATCTCCACCATTATTTGCTTCAAAATTGATGGATTGAATATTATTTCCCATGATTCTTCCAACAACTAATGGCAATGTTCCTTCTTTTGGTGCTGTGCTAAAAATCCAATCATAAATATATACATCTCCATTTTCGTATTCTGCACCCACTGGCATTGATAAGCTATCGCCACCACCCCACGCAACATCGCAAGCAGAAACATTTTTAACAAATCCACCTTCTGGGAGAACGCCGTTATAATATCTTAATTCGTCAGCTGCAAACACAATTCCTTCACGTAAGAAGGGCTTTTGCTGATATTTGGCTTCCCATTCGTTAGCGTCTAACCTGGCTTTCATATCGACATAATATTTTGTTGAAAATCCAACGCCATACTCATAATCGAAATTGGATTCACCATCATCATTCAAAGCTGGAATTTTTCTAAACCGATACATTGGATTATCCCGATTTAGCTTCTCGATTTTTCCAAGAGGGTCATATAAATTCCATCTGGTTCCAACCATAAGTTCTCTTGCACCATCAATCTTACGGTCAACCATCTTGTTCAGATATTCTTGATATGTATTTTCCAATCGGGTAGGGCTTAATGAATGTTGCCTATCTCTTACAAGGTCATCCACGTACAAATACCCATCAGAAGAAATATCAACGGCACCTGTCCAAGTACCTTCAATACCACGGCAAGTCATTGTTGCAAATCGGTCTGGCTTGTCCAGGTTTATTTCAAAATCATCAGCACTCTGTTTTTGAAGTTTCGATTGCGGAAAAATTTCACTGTAGTTGTATTCCTGTGTATTAATGAGGTTAAGAAGTTCTCCATAGAATCCTTTTGCCAGTTTTCCAGAATGACCGCCCATGGCACTATGGCTATTCGGTCTTTTACCCATTATCCAAGACATAAAGAAAATACACATAGTAGATTTTCCAACACGGCTTGGAAGCGATAAACCATAAAACTCTATTTTTCTTTCTTCCAAATCCTGTAAGTCTTGGGCTACCACATGTAGTGTTTTTCTTCGTGGAATATAAAATTTCTTGCTGCCTGGTCTGTTTTTTTCCATATAAAGCAAGTAACTTTCAAATAAATGTGGTGCTTCCAATAACAAATACTGCCAGTAAATATCATCAAAATCACCACTGCCAGTTAATGCAGCACACTTCTCTGCTATGTTATGTGAGTATTGACTTACTTTCATAGCCATTTTCCGTGCTTCTTTGTTCTTATTGAAAGGAAGGTCAATATTCATATTTAAGAGCAAATCAAGGCAATCTTTTTGGTTCTGATAGATTGTCATGTCACTACTAATGATCTGATTCAGAACTGCCCGATACCATTCAAGCGAACCTTCTGTAATTTTTGACATAAAAATAGAGCCAGACCTCCTTTCTTTTCAGGATTTAGTCTGGCTCTCATGTGGCTCTCTTGACTGGTTTACTTATTTATTTCCGTAAAAATATTTTCAATTACTTTCCACTCTGCGAATACTGCCATAAACAGTAATGGTACTGCCGAAAATCCCCAATGATTTTCAATCATCATTTGAATTGTGCCTATCAAATAATCTGCTACCCACCTGAATATAATAAAATTAGTGATTATCCAACATATCTTTCTGATTTTATTCACACGTTCACCTCAATCCGGAATCCCTAAGTGCTTATAGGTAAATATGGATGTATACTTTTTCCCGCATTTGTAGCAAGTCTCTGTGATTGTACAGGTCTTTTCTTTATCATTACATTTTGATTCTGTATCCGAACTTTTGAACTTGCATCCACCTGTCAAAATGCATTTAATCCGTTTTATGTTCATCTGGTTCCTCCAAATAATTGATAATTTCATGTGCGATATGCGCCAATTCCCTTCTGGTATGTCGTTCAAAAAATTCATCAATGTCAATTTTGAATACTGAATCAAATTTCTGTGATTCATTGATTCTTTTTATAGCTTTATCAAGTTTTGTTTCTGGATAATGTGGGTTTATATAACAAGTCAAAGGATTATTTTCATCATGTACCTCTGAATCGCATATAACCTTATGCCATTTAACAGAAGTTCTTTCTCCTGCATCTTTTTGAATTAGAATATTTGAAAGTCCTCCAATATAACATTTTATGACCATATCATCATTTTTTATTTTTACTGAATATTCCTTTTGAAATTCAAATGCAGTGTACTCAGTATAAAATTTTAAAACGGTCTTTGTAATTGGCGGATAAGATGTAAAAAGAATTTCCTCGATATCAATCTGCGCATATGTTTCTATTCCAAGTTCGATGATCTCAATCGGAATCCTTTTAACCACAATTCTCATACATTCACCTCAAACTCTCTCTTACAATTGCTACCCTTGCATTTCAATTTAAGATGCTGAATTTTTGTCTCTGGGCTAATCAGAAGTGCTTTCTTCTGGCAAAAAGGACAACAAGCGTATTTCGTTCCATTGATATTCCGTATCAATGCCTGTCCATTCCACGGTTCGGGTGGGTTCATGTATTTAGAAAAATCTATCCCTTCGGATTCTAATGCTGACTTAATGCTCATTAATTTTCTCCCTCAATTGCTTTGGCAAATCATTAATGGAAAATGTTCCAAAAGTTCCGTAAACAATCTTTTTGTTTTGTGTGATTTCTATATTGTTCAACACTTCTTTTGATATTGGTTCAATATTTCCAATCTTTAAATCATCGCATACTAGATACTCTGAATGTAGTTTCTTTAGATATACGGCTTCATCACGCAATAAAGCTCCGTCAAGGTCATAATCTGCGTTTCCTGGTACCATTAATTTTCCTCCGTTTCGGAATACCGTGCATTTTACGGAAATTGTTCTGTTTTATTCGATCTGGAAAAGCAAAGAGCAAAGCATTTTCTTTAGTGAGTTTAAATTCGGTTTCAAATTCAAGTGATTTTCCTGCGAAGATAACAGAATTATTTTGTGTATCAAAAGTCTGTAATGCATAAGCAATTAAATCTCCTGGAAACTCTGGTATTCCCGATATGGATATTTCCTCATCTCCTATAAATAAACGCCTTAACTTGTCTTTCTCACCCATATCAGCACATTCCTTTGTTTTTCCTTAAATTAGCGTATCGGTCAACCAGAGTGTCAATGGTAGTCATCAGCTCATTAATTCTAATGCAATCATCCTGGTGGCGTTTTTCGTAATAAACATCCTTGAAAGAATCATTTTGTATATTCTCAACGCCCATATATGAAACTAAAGCTCTCTTAGTATCCATTTCATTTGCAAGAGCCATAATATGAGCATTGGCTGAATCAAGCTTATCTTTCAAATCCGATATTGTATTTTTCTTTTTCTCACACTCTTTGTACAGGCGAACAACTTCTTTCTTCAGCTGTTCTTCCGTCCAGTCTGCCATGTCTGCATATTTCATTCTCAATACCTCCGAACTATTGAACTGTGTGTAGAATAATTTTGTTTTTGCAATTTTCGCAGGAAACATAATTTCGCCCAGTATTTTTTTCTTGCTTTATTTCTTTTTCATCGTAAATTAAAATAGCGCCGCATTTCTCACAGTTTGATAATTTTAAATTTCCTTCACTGATAATTCTAAGCATGTCCTAATTCCTCCCTTTTCTGCCTGTGTTTCATCTGACAGGCAATCATTTTAGCTACGTTTTCACGTTCCTGTTTTATGCCATGCCCCTGCCGGAACAATTCGCATTCAAGGATATTTCCGCATTTGGAACATTCGTCTTTTATTTCTTTACCGCATATCTCCATCTTCTTTTCTCTCCCAATATTCGCAACAACACTCTGGTTCCGTAAAGTCTGCACAGTGTTCGCTATCACCATTGAAGCAAACACATGTGAAGTTATCATGTTTTCTGCAATTCTTACAACATTTTTCTTTCATAAATTACCTCGATTTAGAAAAATCAAGTGTGCCGACTTGAACGGCATAAATCTCCCAACGAGAAACACTGGAACTTTAAGGGGGAAAATGCAACTTCTGGCAATGGCAATTTGCCAGATAGAAAATGGGTGGACTTGAACCACCGACCTCACTTTTGTTGTGCGCTCTTCCAACTGAGCTACATTTTCTAAAAACCAACAATAGCTATGCTAAAGTCAGATTTCCTATCTACACTTGGTAGATGGAATAGCAGGAGACGGATTCGAACCGCCGTTTCCATGGATATGAGCCATGTGAGATTCCGCTTCTCTATCCTGCTATGTACATGTTTGGAAGAACCATTTCAGCACGTTCACTTATTGACTACTAGAGGAAGTCACTATATCACCGATAAACAGTACGTATTCGGAACTCGGTTATACATTCCTACGCACTGCTCTGTGCTTTTCCTACCACCAAACTTTCAGTCTCCAAACAGTCGGAACGGATGGATTCGAACCATCAAGACCTAGTCTACGACCAGGTCGTTCCCAGTTACTTGCACATTCCGAATAACCCGGATTCCCGGGTTAGCAATAGGTTTATCGTGTTATGCTTTCCACTATCTACAAGTTTTAGTGCTGTAGATTCACTGGATATTTTTATGCGTCTTTGGACGGTATCTCTTGAAAACTCCTTTTATTAACGTGCGCTGCGTTAATGCTTTTAACTCCGAGATATACCAGCCGGGAAATCAGATCCATTTAGGCTACGCCGTATCGCACATAAATTTACCTAATCCACACGCTCAACTGGAAGTTTTTTCCACCCATATTACGGATGAATGGCATTTAGAAGAAATGGAAGCTCTGGGATTTGAACCCAGGACTTACGGCTTATGAGGCCGTTGCTCTTACCGCTGAACTAAGCTTCCTGAGATACCAGTTGGCAATACTGGTAACCAAACTGGCACTGTTACAGTTCTTAACCACCAACTATAACAAAGGTTTTCTGAAATACTCCTGATACTTCAGATACGCCTTCCGGGATATTTGAAGTCCCTTTAATCAGTCTCAGTTAGACTAGAAGGCTAGAGGTGTTTCTTATGAAAAAAAAGAATATTTTTGCAGCATATTAACTACTGCAAACTGGGCTAGTTGGATTTGAACCAACGAATTGTGGAGTCAAATTCCACGGCCTTACCACTTGGCGATAGCCCATTACCCCCTGGCGCACCATTAATCCAGGGGCGTGATATATAAAGTCCAGCACTTTTATCCTATAAAGATTGTTATTCGCTACTCTGGATGCCTCGACTTATCACTTTCATAGGTTTTCCCGAGCCTACATGGATTAAGTCGAAGCGGCGCTTTTATGAATTTAACCCTTTCGATTAACTCAATCGGGATAATTCCAATTGGAATTAGTAGATACATGGGGTTCTCCTCTTATTCTGCAAAAATCCAATCCTCTGCTAACATATCTGCTTGAGATGCAAGCCATCCCATCTGTACGCCAGATGTTCCGACAAAAGCAATGGCTTTGTTTCCGATTGCATCATGTTCACAATTTACAATTTCATTATCAGCAGTCTTATATGAAATTCCAGTGGCAATCTGAATGTACTGTTTCTTTCCATTCCAGCCTTTACGAGACACTTTAAGTCCTCTTTTCAGATAACGGATAGCGTCACCAAATCCAAATGTTGACTGACCACCAAGAACACCACAGTTATTCTCATCAGCAATCATCCAGTCATCTCGCTGTGTGTGCATGAAAGTATATTCTACTCTCTGTGTTTCACGGATATCGAGAACTGCTCCCTGGCCTTGATCGGAATCTTTTGGTCTGCAATGAATCATAATCGTCTGTTTTTCATCGTCCCAACACCAGTAACCATTCCATCCTGGAAGTTTCACTTTTGCTCCCTGTTTCATAAGTTTTAATGCTTCTGAAAATTTCATTTCTATATCCTCCTTTACCTCGTGCAAATTAAGAAAATATTCAGTGCGAAACATATTTCTAAACAAATACAGAATAAAATCTGTATTACGCTTGTCTTTCCTTCTTCGTCCAGTATGGCTAAAGTACCGGCAAGAACCAGAACGAAAAATGCAAGATTTACAGCTGTTCCGATTACATTAAGTGCATTCATTTTCTTTTTCCTCCCCAATTAAGAAGTCCAGAATTTTTTCTGCAATCTCTTCCTCTGGCTCAAATGGCATTCCACAGTAATTGTATGATTCTAAAGCCGATTTTAGGCTTGATTTGAAGCCATTGTAAATTTCTCCGTGTTGTAGTAATTCGTGCCTTAAAACTGAAATTGCATCAGCAATTGATTGAGAAGTGACACTAATTTGTGCCAAGCACTCCATCTCAATGTCTGGAACAGCCATCATTTCAAACTCAAATACCGGAATTTCGTCTACGGCTACATGAAAATCTATTGATCTCACTCTCGGAACTTCATTTCCATCAATGAAACATTCTATTCCAAACCGGTCATATGGGCTTGGGTTTTTGATTTTTACGACACTCATCCTTCTTCCGCCTCCCCGAAATATTTCTTGTAAAGCTTATGGTTGTAATACCACAGATGTTGCATCACAAAAATTTTATCAATACATTCCAAACCATAATACATCACTCTGTACTCGGCGGTTCTGTCTCCATTTTTATCAGCGCTATAACCAGCTAATTCAGATTTTGATTTTGCACCAAACCATCTACCATTCTTTGTAACAAACAAAGAAAGATTCCCGTATTCGCAAACATATGTGGCAGTTTGAGTATCATACAATCTTCCATCAGCTAATATTGCTTTTGCGTGAATTGGCTTCACCAGTTTCCGAATTTCCGGGGATTCCTGTCCAACATTTTCATATGCTTGGTTTGTTTCCGAAACACCTTTTTTATTTTTTGAGAAAAATTTAAGCACGCCTTTTCCTCCCGAAATATTCATCAACTGCCTGTCTCACAATATCCGATACGCTCCTGTCCGTCCGGTTCTTCTCTTCCAGGAGCCTTTTTTTCTGTTTTTCGGAAAATCGGATACGGATGGATTCGGATTGAATTGGTTCTTTTCTTTCTGATTTTCCCTTGTTCTGTCTCCTTTTCTATTAACATTGGCGTTTTACATACTCAATATCATTTGCGCCAGTGTCTTTGTAGTAGATGTTTTCTTTTCTCCCGTCTAGGTAAATTATTTCACCAACATATGAGCCATCAGAAATCCCATCCACACTATTTGTAGCTGTTACATCAACAATATTTCTGACACTTTTAATCCCAATAGACTGAATGTAGCGTTTAAAAACTGGAAGCCCAACTATTGTTGTTCTATTAGAATATCCAAGTAATTGTTGTGCTTTTCTGCATCCGATTTCTCCATTGATGTATTGATCGAATACATGAGCATTCTTTTCAATACTTGATTTTGAATGTCTTCCGCCACGGCTATTGTTTCTGTAATGGTTAATGTGTTGTCCCATATGAGCTGCTTTATGGCATTTATAGCATAAAGGAACAATATTACTCTTAACATCATTACCGCCTAATAAAAGCGGCACAATATGATGATATTCAATATCTTCTGTTGCGCCACAATTGCAACAGACAGTACCAATATTCTGTTTTTCTTCTTGGCTCAACCATTTTCTCATATCATGCTCCGTTAAGTATTGCTTCTCTATGGTGAAAGAGGCTTTTTTTGTTTTCTCAGAAACTCGGGCAACTGACTACGCCCTGGATGGCTTTTATATATACCCCTCCCGGGGCGTCCTGCTGAACCGTCCAGCGTCTTATATTGTCAGAATATTCAGTCTGTTTGATAAACACTTGTTTTTTATATAGATGCCTCTAAAATCCTATACATCATGCACAATTATAATCGTTATTACTGTACATATTGCATAATTCCATGCGTTTACTGCCTTTTGTCCGTCCATCATGTACATTTTTATTGTTTCTGTGTTCTTACAGGCTTTACAATTCCGGCTTTTCCATCTCTGGAAGCTGCAAAGCTGCTTTATGCTTCTCTGCGATCTGCTGTGCGGTCTGCTGTGGTACGCCGTATTGCTGCGCCGCTTGTACTGGTGCAGTTTCTGCCATGCCGTATGCAGCTTTTGCAACAAATATCAAATTCGCATTTGTCCCGGTCTGATTATGTAATCTATTGATTGCGCAGTTTTTACAAATATCAAACCATTTTTTAGCCGTGTCACCATGTGACGAGTTTGTTCTATACACTCCATTCATCCAGTCAGTAAACGTTGTACGATTAATCCCAACTAAAAAGCTAAATACTTCTAGGGTTGGTAATACATGATATTTACTGCATAATCTCACATAAGTATTAAACATTTTATCTAATAGCTCTATATTGTCATTACTTGGCTTTTGTATATGATCTGCAATATAAAAAATCATATCTACAAAGCTATCTGATACTTCTTTCTTATAGTTTTCGTTATCTGGTGATATACATAACACAGTATTTATATATTCATCAGCATATATATTAATATTATCTAAATAAATATCTACGTCTTGTACATTTACTGTATTATCTTTCATGTTATCACCTCACTTTAACACGTTAATTTGTAAATAAAAAAGAGAATGTCACCAGGTAAAGCTTATTCCCGGAAAACTTCCGGGTGTTCGGGTACATTCTCTAAAACTTAAATAAAATATTCTGTTTTCTTTGTTGCTGATACCTTAACACAGTTTTTAATATCTTGTCAAATTTAATTTTGCATAAAATAAAACCATCTATTTTGTTAGTAATTAATAAATAATAATTGGGGTATTATATTATAATCTTTATTTATATTTATATCTTATATATTATTATACGGTACTGTATAGCATATCTTTTAATAAACTCTAGTCTTAAGAATCTATGGAGGGGTAAAAGATATATTATATATAATATATTTAAACATAATAAAAGCCAGACCTTGCCGAGCTTCAATACCTGGCTGATCTGGCTTGTTAACTGCTACTTTATTCTGTTCAGGTACAAACGATTTTGCAATAACTACCCCTCCATGAGTTCCCGCGACCGTCGTTAACTATAACGTTACTGTAAGATTTTCGAAAAGTCAAGTTGAAAAATAAAAAATATTTTTTCTTGACAACCGAAAAAAACTGTGCTATTGATAATTATAACAACTTTGGCGGTGGGTTGTACCACTCATACCGTCGTACACCGCCACAATAAAGAATACCAGAAAAGCCCCGGGATTAATTTCCTAGGGTTTTATTTATTTGCTTTGTTAAACTTTCCCATTTATCCCATACTTTTTCATTTCGCGGCGTTCCATTTAGCCAGCCTAATATATTTGGAATTTCCGTTTGAGATTGATAATATAGCGCTTCTGTTTCGCCTATATATTTTTTATCAACAATATTTTTTATATGCTGTACTTTTTTATTTTTAGCTGGTAAATTATCGTTAATATAATTAATAATTTCCGTATTTCCGTATATTCTTAATCTTAATTTTTCTTTTTTCTTTTTGTTTTTCCATATGTCAATAATTCCGTGAATTTCTATATATCCTCTTAAAAAGTCACTTTTATTTGATATTTCGTTCAATTTTGGAAATTCTGTTATCTTACGACATTTAGCGCAGTTCTTGCCGCTTTTTCCCTGGTATACGTTGACTCCTGCTTTCTTTGCCAAATATTCAATCGGCCATTTATCTATATTTCGAGCAAAAATATATTGTTTTCCGTTCTCTTTAGCTAAATAAGCCGTGGCCCATATAATACCACGGCTATAATCGTCAATCATTTTCCACCTCTTTGATATAATAAATACTAACAGGATCTCCGTTTTTATTGTACAAAATATGAGCTGCTCCGGTATAGGTGAGGTTTCCAAAATCAAGACTTTTATTATTTCCCTCCCAGCTATAGCCAGCATCTTTTAGACTTTTTCCTGTTGCATTTTCAATCATGTTTTCCACATAATCTTTTATTGGATCGCTTTCGCTCCCTGTCCATTCTTCTGAGTATTCGCATTTCATAGATTCTGGATTTACTTCGCATCCATCGTTATTTACAGATACAGAAATATTATTGCAATATATTTTTCTCATATTTTTTATCCTCCTAAAAGTTTAATTATAAGTTACCCTATGATTTTCAAATATTTTCGATGCCCGTCCATGTTCTTGTCTAAGGCGTAAAAGCAAGGATTTTCATTACCTTGTAAAACTTCGTTTATTTCGTAATCCCAACCCCAGGGAGCTTTTACCATTAACTTACCCATATCGTTTTTAAAAGGCTCCCATCCTTTTGGTGTTTCTACTGTCATTTCTTCCCAACAATCAGCCGTTGCATGTGGTGCTCCAAAAGTGTATTTCTTTCTTTTCTCTGCTCCCAATACTCCGTAATTGCAATAGATTTTAATTTCCATGTTCTTTTCCTCCTTTTATCCTCTTGTTTCTTCCCAATCGCCACCGTCAAAAATCGTGACCTGTCTGTGAATTGTCTGCAACCAATCTTCACCAGTAGAATTCCCAAACGGATCGTGACTTTTTCTTGCAACTTCCTTTTCAAGCTCCACGTAACGACACCACGTGGTTTCATCCTTTACTACTTTCCATCCTTTTTCGACTAATTGTTTAATTCTTTCTTCTCCTGTCATTTTCTCTCCTCCGTTTCTTCCTGATCTGCTCCCTGTCTGGTTCTGTGCTGCTCTTCTTTAACTGTCTTTATAATACCATAAGTGCATTATATTGTCAATAATATAAGTGCATTATTTTTTATATTTTTCCATTCTTTCAAGCTCTGCCGCTATTACTTCCTTTATAAATGTATTTGGCTTTTCGATTCCTAGCTTTTTCATTTTTTCTTTTGTACCAGCTGGAAATATTATATTTATACGGTCGTTCTTCTTCTCGTATTCTCTAACGGCTTTTCTTTGTGCTTCTGTTGTCTTTAATTCTTCCATATTGTAAGCCCTCCTTTTTATAATGATAATACCATAAGTGCATTATATTGTCAATAATATAAGTGCATTATACACAATGCACAATTAAGCACCACTATATAAGTGCATTATTTAGTTATTATTCCATATTGTATAAGTGCATTATATGTGGTATTATAATATCAACAAAGGAACACAAGAAACAAACAACCGGAACCGCCCGAACCACTCAATCCAATGAGGACATAAGGAAACGGATCACGATTAATTGAAAAATTCTAGTTCCTAGGCAAAATAAAAAAGCTGGCTGCATCCCACCAAGACAAACAGCCAGCACCAAACTAAAAAGAAAGGCAACCCCATTATAACATGGGTGAGGGTAAAAAACAATGAAAAAAATATTTACATTAAGAATCAGCGCAAAGAGATGGTTTCAGAAGTCCTATGGCAATACTTACCATGTTGTAAAAGCCGTGGTTAATGGGAATGAGGTTGTTATCTCCGATATTAGTTATGGATACGGCAATCATTTCTTAACAACTGCCGCCGATCTGCTGCGTACTAAAGGCTATGAAGTGCCGGAGGACAACGGAAAAGCTTATTCCATGATGGCGAAATTTCCATACACCGTGGAAGATGTAAAAAGAAAGAAAGACTTAGTTTTCTAGCAAGGGGCGTTGGCATGGATAATAAATATTTGAGAAAACTTAAATGGGCGGTCTTTACGATAATTGACCGCGCCACACAGGACGACCGAAAAAGCAAGGTAAAAGTTTCTGGTGCATTCAGTTACCCGAGTAACGCAGAGGAGTTTATAAAAACTCTCCCAACTGATCACAAATGGTATGTTCTTGATTTTGACGATCTGGAGCGGTTCGAAGAGTTTTATAATTTTATCCAGGATCTTAACGAGAAATACGGTGATTACGCAATATTTCATGTTAAAGATGGAAATTTCACAGTTGACGAAGAAAACAAATTCCGCTATATGCTTCATATTTGGACAGATACAAAAATTAGAGGGGTTGACATGTTTTGAAAATTAACGCTTTTACTTTAGTTTCCGATTTACCAGAGCGCATTAAACAACAGATCTTACAGGAAGCACGGCATACCTTTGAGGGACTGTCTTATCCTGTGGACATCCAAGAAGAGCTTGAAAACGTGGAATGTTCCAAAATGTGTGATATTGAATGCACGGTTAATGTGCAGAAGTATTATACAGAACGTGTCAAATAGAAAGGAGAGCGAAGGCATGGGAAATAACTATATTATCCATTTGCAAACTGGAAATAGAATAATTACAGAAGGAGAAGCGATAACTAACGCAGAAGAGCAGAAAGCTAAAGGAATAAAACCGCATTATGCGCTTTTTGACGGTGATAAAAAGGAAAAGCTTTCAAATCCTGGCTGGATGATCTGGTCAACTTGGGAAGATGGTGTAGGCGTTGTAGTCCCTCGCGATGATGGAAAGCTTGTTTTGCTTACTGGCTGGCAAGGTGATTTTGCATACTGTTAGGCGCGGCGGTCTTATGCCCGGTTTGATTCCGGGCAAGTTTTTATTCTGTTTAATTTTTGCTCTGCGTATGATATAATAACATAAAATTATGGGGGGTAATACAATGATAATGTTAAAAACGAAAAAATGGGAAAGTATTGTAAATGAAACTATTAAGCATTTTTTTGATAATTATAAAGTATTTGATGATAACAAAAAGGCTTTAGAAAATAAAAGCCTGCATCAATATATCAATGATTTTTGCAAAGAAAGCCCGGAAACAGAAATTTTGCACTTTTTATTTACTGGTGAAAGCGAATATATACAATTTACTGGAAAGTATAATATTTCTTTGTATGATGAATTTTCACAAGAACTTGAAAACAAATTGATTGATGAATTTTATTCACTCAATCAAAAATCATTTTGTGAAGATCTCGAAAGTTTTACAGATTATTTTTTATGTGAACACACTGTTCTGCTAAAAACCTATATTTATGATATTCTTGATGGTTTTACGGCTGAAAAGTTGAAAAGCCTTATTTTCGATTAATTTTTTACCGCTTCCCGGTATCCAGTCCAGCGGCACGTTCACGGCGTGCAAGCGGTTTTTGGCATTCTGCCAGATGTACCTTGCAAAGTTAATACCAAAAGTCAAATAATTAGCGCGCTATTTTAGCCGCAAATGGCTTTTAATGCTGTTAATAGGGATTTATGCCACTATTTGCATTATAAGCCGTTTATGAGCTTTTAAAACGCTTTATAGTGTGTTACATGGTTTATTGACTGTCTGCGGATATAGATGTATAATAGCCTTGTATAGCTATGTGCAGCTATGCTTTATTTGCGTACCGTTTAAATGGGCGCATTGTGTCCGTTCATGGGCGCGGTCTGTCCAGGTTCTGCGGTGATCCGCAGTATTTGCCATTTTAAGCCGCTTTAATTTGTTAGGCAATTAAGTCTAGGATAAACGGTTTTAAAGCGATTTTTGGGGGGATTTATCAAACGTATTATGCAACTTTTAAGCAGTGCTAGGATGACGTTTTACGGGTTTCTGGAATATTTCGGGAATTTCTGTATAGTTGCAACTAACTGTATAAATCCCGGATGTGTTATTTGGGGTATGTGATAAAAAGTGGGGAATTTCCAGAATAAAAAATGAGAGCCAAAATTGACTTGAAATTCTGGTTCCCATTAAAAAAATAATTTTGCACAAATAATTTCATAGCGTAAAGTCGTGAGTAGTGAAAAAATCACAATTTATTCAATCCCTCTTTCTTCCTGGTTCCATATCTTCTCTTGGAAGATTTCTCCAATCGTTCCGTCCGCTTAGTCTGGGACTTGGAAAGTTTCTTCTTTCTCTGGTAACTATCGGTCGTTGTTCCCATTCACGCCCTCCTTGTTAATCTTCTGATTCCTGGTTTCAAAGTTTATGATCTCTGTGTCTGTTTCCAGTTCTTCCGGGATTCTTCCAACAATGATAACTCGTAGTGGTTTCAATCTCCGTTCCATCTCCTTAAACCCTGTGCAGAAATCTAATCTTGCTGCCTTGCTCTTTACTCTTCCATTGGTGCAACAGGCAACCGTACTTCCTTCTGGCAGTCCATCAAAACACCAGTCCCAGCAATACTCCGGGAGGATGTTTACGTTCGGAATCACTTGGATATCATTCAAGATCATGTAGTGCACCAGCGCATGATTACGGTATTTGTTCCATAAGCACATTGCCAGTGGCATTCCATTCTTGCCGACCGATATACTGAAATCTGGCATAACGACTGCGTGGAAACATTTTAAATGCTCCATGTACTTGTCTGGCTGATTCCAGAATCTTTGAAACTGTACATCGTCCACATAGAAATTTACATCCAGTTCCCGATGATTCTTAATCTTCCGGCTGAAGCTTTCCGCAAAGTCTACAGTATCTTTGCCAGGATGGATAAAAGTTTTTGGAATTTTCGGGATTCCATATTTGCCATCAAGGTCTGCATCCGTGATTAAAAACTCTTTCATTACGTCATAAGCTGTATGTATCATTGATTCCACTCCCATTTTTTTCTCTTATAGTGCTAAAAGGTACTTATATTTGTAAAATACCATATGTTGTGTCTTGATGCAAGTTTTCCTACTAAATATCTTGTGTTGTTCTGGATGTAGAGTTAAAATCATATCGTCAGAACGACGCAAGGGAAATCTCCATTTTTCAAGGCTTCCAGACCTTAGCTTAAATGTCAGTGTTGCACATGTAACCGCCAACGGTTCCACGGTAATTTTCTCAAAAAGTTCATTGACAATCTGCCTGTTAATGTCCTGTGGAGTAACGCCTTTGAACTTTTCTAACTGCTCTTTTATAGCACTTAACTGTGTTTCTACTGGCTCTGGACTTTTGGTGTTTTGTAGTTCTCGAATATGATTTTCAGTCTGCTTTATCTGCTTCACATATTCTTTATTTCTTGAAATAAATTCATCATCAGATATTTTGCCATCCAGATTATATTCCAGTATTTTTTCACGCTTTTGTTTTAACATGTCAATCTGTTTTTCAAGTCGTGAGATTTCGTTTTTATTGTCTGGAATATTTTTGATTGAGGACTGCAAAATTTCAAAATATTCCTCCAAAATGCTATCAATGTTTTCAGAAGATTTATTTATTAATTCTGCGATTACTTCTTTCAGTTCTGATTCTGCCAGTCCAAATGAATTGCATGAAGCTGCTCCGTTTTTTATCTTGTAGCTGCATACCCATCGAACATCTTCTTTTCCTCGGATGTAATGTTGCTTCATCCAGTATGGCGCTCCGTCATTTGCACAGAAGAGCTTCCCAGTGAAAATATTTTCATTTTTAAAAGATGTTCTTCTTGATTTTATAGCTTCTCCACGCTCTCTTAAATATGCGTTTGCTTTTTCCCAAGTATTCTCATCAATGATCTGTGGAACTCTGGAACCATCATCTTTAAACATTACCCATTCTGACTGCGGAAGAAATTCTTGTTTCTTGGTAAACATATCAATAACCTTGACTTTTCCTCCGCAATAGTATCCTTTGTATTTGGGATTCCGAATAATGTTTTTTATAACATCCCGGTTGATTTTACCGCCTTTGAAATTTCTGTATCCCATATTCCATAGCTTCTTTTCGATTCTTGGCGTAGATATTCCAGAAGCATAGTCTTGAAAAATCATTCGAACCATATCTGCTTCTTCCTGGATTAGTTCGAGCTTCCCTTGATTATTTGAGTATCCATACATTCTGTGCCCAAGCACGACACCGTTTTTAATTGACTGTGCGTGTCCGAATTTTACTCTTGAAGAAAGTTTTCGGATTTCGTCCTGTGCTACCCCGGCCATAATAGTAAGTCGGAACTCACTATCATCATCAATGGTATTAATTCCATCGTTTTGGAACCAAACGCATACGCCATAAGACAACAATTCTCTGGTATATTGGATACTATCAAGAGTGTTTCTCGCAAATCTTGAAATTTCTTTTGTGATAATCATATCAATTTTTCCAAGTTTTGCATCTCTGAGCATTCTTTGAAATTCTTCTCTTTTATCTGCGTGCATTCCAGAAATACCATCATCAATGTAAGAACCTGCAAACTTCCATCTGTTGTTAGAATGTATCAGTTCTTCAAAATGTTCTTCCTGATGTTTGATGGATGCTTGCTGTTCGACTTTTTCCGTTGAAACCCTGGCATAATAAGCAACATTTAGTTCAATGTCGTAAATAGAGCAACTTCTTAATTTTTCTCTGACATAATAAATATTCATAGTGCATTTCTCCCTCAATAAACAGGGAGTGGAATCATATAAAGTATAACACCTCACATAACTCCACTCAATACATTTTGCTACTTTCTAATGCTGATTTCAGCTTTAATTTTATCTCTTGTTTTCTCATCTATCAGACCAAGTGAGAACATTCTTTCGTTTATGGCATACAATATAGCTTTTTCCATTAATTGTCCCTCCAAGTAATTACCTAATTTTTTACGTTGTTTTCCTTTATCTTTTGTATGCCCTATAATTTCTACCATTATTCTGTTTTAAACGATTATACGTGATTTTAATTGCACAATTATCACGTTTCACAACAAATCAAAGATATTGACCTGTCCATCAATCTGAGTTTCTTCCAGATTGTAAAATTTACAAGCTATATAATCTGGTTTCCAGTCAATTTCTAATTCGTATTGCAAGCACTGTGGATGCTTTCCACCACGGAAGAATCTGCATTCAGAACAGGTATGCTGATAAGCTGTACCACCAGACCGCTTATACATTTCGCTTATCTTTCTCATAGAATCACTCGCTTTACTCTTGACTTTCCTCTCGCTTTCTTCTTGAAGATACCATTTTTAACACAATCCCTCGGATCACATCCTCTGCTATGCTCTTCAATCAAGATATAATCACAGGTTGCATTTGTACTCCATGCATTTTCGCTCTTGCTGTAATAGTCGCATTTCGAGCATTGTCTCCGCTTTAAGCCTATAATTTCAGTGCTTTTTAATTCTCTCCATGGTTTTCTATCTGGCAATTTTCCGCACCTCCCAATCTGGCAGTATCTATAATTTTTAAAAGGTCTGGACTTAGTTTTCTTCGTTCCTGTTCTCTCTGCACTTCTGCCCGGTACGTCCTTTGAAAATTTGACTGAACTACACTCCACCATGTACCATCCACATTTTCAGATGTTGCCCATTCTCTAAGTTGCGCCGGGCTTGATACTGCTTTCTGAATGATTTTTGGAAGCTTGTCAAACTCTGTTTCTGCATTATATGTAGAGTTCTGAATAGCTTTGCATACCTTTTCCCAGGCTTCTGTTTCATTCAGCTCTTCCTTTTGCGGTGCAACGCTTTGTGCGCATTGCCTTAATGCAGCTATTGAAGGCTCTTTCCATTCTGTCTGCATATATTTTTTTAACCCAAAACTTAAAAGCTTGTAATCTAGGTCTTTCAAAAGTCCATACCAAGTATCAAAAGCATATTGATCTGGCAGAAATGATGGAGAAGTGTACAAAGCTTTCATTGCCTTTACCAGTACCGCCCATTCTTCTCTTGTCATACCCAATTATCCACCTCGCTTACCCTGTTTTGGATTTTCTCCATGTAGCTTTGCGGTTTACTTCCGGCTTTATCAAGATAGTTCCCTTCAAATACCTTCGCAAAGTTACCGGGCTTTAAGAACCAATCGAAAGTTATCATCCAGCCTTCTTTGTTCTGGCCTTGTAAGAAGCTGCTATGGCGAATGTTTTCAATAGCTTCTAAGATATCGTCCATATGGTTCTGACGGATTCTGGCTTTCACTGCTTGTTCTCGTTTTGATGTCATTCTTTTTACAGGATTAATACCAAATTCTTCCAGAGTATTCCATTCATCAATGATTCGTTGGACGTCAGTCTGACGAATAGTATCTTTAGATACTATTAAATCATTTATATCTTTTTCTTTATCTTTATCTAATTCTATATCTAAATCTAATTCTAATTCTAAATCTTTATCTAAACCTATATCTTTATCTGAGTGCGTCTTTTGTTCGTCTATTTTGCGTCTTTTCTGCGTCTGCCTGTTTGAACGCTCTATTAGTTTGGTATCATCAATAGAATTTCCATTTGTCAGTGAGTAACTTCCGTTATCTTTCAATAGCAGTTTCTTTTTTTCGTCAGTGTATGAAGTTTCTATATATCTGTCTCTGGACAGGGTGTTGTGCATTCTCCAATGCTTAATAACAATCACGCCATCATCAAATAAGATAACAAATCTCTTGGCAATTAGAAGCTTCAAATCATCATCATTCGCTCCTATTATTTTTTCAATTCGCTTTGGGTTTCCAATAAATCCATCATCATCAGCTCGCATATTTAAATGGAAATAAAGACATTGTGTTGATAATGGCATATCAAGAAAAGCGTCTGTATCAACAATTTTCATGGTAAACATTCTTTTATTTGCCAATTCTAAAATTCCTTTCTCCAATCTCTGGATTTTTAAAAAGTGTTTATTTTAATTCAACTTCAATTCCATTGATTTTCAGTTCTCCATTTACCGGAACCACAAGAGATGGAACGCCGTTTATTTCTTTCAATTCAATCAGAGCAATTTTATCCGGCTGGATGCAGATTGTTGCATCTGGTGTTACAATTTTTGCAGTTTTTGAATTGTGGATATTGTCAAGTGCAGCAGGCTCATTACTGAAATACGTTTCCCAGTTTTCCTTGAAATCTGATAACTTCTCGCCTGGAACTCCGCAATATTCAAAAATCTGTTCCATTTCGTCACATGATACAGTTATCATCTCCGGGCTGTCTTTCTTCTGTTCTCTTACTTCCTGCAAAGATTCAATTAGGCTTTCAGTGAAATTGAATGTTGTATTTCCTTCGAAATTGTCCATGATAAAATCTGAAAAGACATTGATCTCATTGCCGGGTATACGTGGAATTGGTGTGCCAAGAACGTTTTCGATGAAGTCTGGATGAATATTCTTTATGTTTTTGTTGAAATACAAAGTTCCATGAATATCAGTACTTCTGTCATTGAATACAGGGAATAAGAATCCTGTTTCTGGTCTTGAGACTACCCAATCACGAATTCTGCCTTTGATGTTATTTTCAGCCACATCATAGCTAAGCCCAGCCTTTGAAAGATTTACTGGACAAATGCTGCACAGAATGTGTTCATAAATTTCTTCTGATGCATCGTGCATTTCGGTTCCATCAGAAGCTTTTCCTGGAATATCATATACTGCATGAATGAGAACTATGTAGTAATTTTCTGGATAATCGTAATTTTCAATCACTTTGTCGTAAAACTCATCCAAAAGATCATCATCTTTAAGCTTACTTGCTCTGATCCGCATAAGAAATTCCTGTGTTCCACCCTCTTTTTCCTGTGCTAATGGGAATTCAAGATTCATAAGGCTTTTTCCAAGTCTGCCAGACATGGTTTTCTTGAAAATGTCAAAATACTTAAACATTTCTTCCTCTGGAAGGGAAAGGAAAGCTTCTTTAATTTTGGTTTTCTTATTTTTTTCTGCATCCACATAACAACCACAAATGCGTGTGATTGCACAATTGGCTGGTGTAAACTGCTTCTTGATCTCTGCGATTTCTTTCTTATTCATGATTAATCCTCCGCTCCAAATATTTTTCTTAAATTGTTCTGGTAATTCTTCACTGTTTGTTCGATAGTGTTATAAGTTGGTCTTAATCTGCATCTTTCTTTGTAACCATCGCATCTTGTTCCAAAAAGAATGGAATTTCGACATATTCCATCTTGACTAGCGCAACATTTATTCATTCTTCTTCATCCTTTCTGCTTCTCTCGCCTGTTTCTTTTCAATCCACTTATTAATTTTCTCATCAGAAATCATGTACATTTGCTTTAACATTTCGATGCAGATCAATACATCTGCAATTTCTTCTATCATGTTATCACGGTTGATTTTTCCACGTTTTGCCTTGCTGATTGCCTGGATAAGTTCGGCGCATTCTTCCATACAGACTGTACTTTGATTATTTTTGCCGTAATGCAAAATACTTTCTGCGATAACACCTTTATTAATCTTTATCCCTGTGATTAATCCGGCAAGAGCCTTTGCTCCAGAATCACACGCCCATGCTTCCTTGAGATATTTTTTCTGCCATTCATCTTTGTTTTCAGAACTTT